>Ga0207714_1000007_pt1 | contig 133970 bp, 89 predicted proteins | sample PonA232FremontCA_2_FD_187270 | JGI IMG/M metagenome (GOLD analysis project Ga0207714, IMG submission 187270) | Marine sediment microbial community from Fremont, CA, USA - Pond A23 Sediment 2 (SPAdes) | ecosystem: Environmental > Aquatic > Marine > Unclassified | place: USA: Fremont, California... | reverse complement strand
CCGAAATATAAAGAAGGGTCAAAATACAAAGGAGGGCCGAAAAAAAGAGGAGCCGAAATATAAAGAAGGGTCAAAATACAAAGGAGGGCAGAAAATAAAACAAAGAAGCCTTTCAATAGGGACAATGCCGCATCAATAAAAAAACATCACCCTCCATCATCATTCCCTCAAAGAGAGAAGCCTGAACTGAGCTCCCCCCTATCAATGCAGGTTAAACGCTAAATGTTGGTTAACCGGTATTGGTGGAATAGGAAGCCGGCTCAGCCACCGTTGAATCGAGGGAAAAATAAAAAATGCTGCCTTCACCCGGTTCTGAATGAACCCACATCTTTCCGCCCATCATCTCCACATAGGCCTTTGAGATACTCAAACCCAGGCCGGCCCCCTCGTCTTCTCGGGTATAATTCATACCCGCCTGCCGAAACTCCTCGAATACCTTATCCTGCATATCCCTGCAAATGCCTACCCCGGTATCGCTTACAAAAAACTGAATGCCCTGGGTGCCTTTTTCGCATCCAAAAACAATTTCACCTTGACGGGTAAACTTAATGGCGTTTTGCAGCAAATTGGCCATGATCTGGTTGAGCTTGGCCGAATCGGCATAAATATAATCGGCCTCAGGAGGCAAATTGTTGTGGTAGTTGAGACGAAGATTCTTTTTCTCGGCTTCTGGTTTGAAAAGCGAATAAAGGTCATCAAGCAGGGCATTAACAGAGGTTTCCTTATAATGCAGGCTGGTTTGGCCGGATTCAATCATAGCAATGTCCAACAGGCTGTTGATGAAATCAAGCATCCGCTGGCCGCTTTGCTGAATGATCTCTGCATACTGGATCCGGGTAGCCCGGTCCAGATCCGGATTCTCCAACAAATGGGCAAAACCCATCACACCGTTCATGGGGGTTCTGATCTCGTGGCTCATATTGGCCAGAAAAGCTGACTTCAGCCGGTCGCTTTCCTCGGCCTTTTCCTTGGCTTTTTTCAGGTTCTGCTCGATGGCCTCTTTCTCACGAATCTCCCGGATCAGTTTTTGATTGGATTGGCGCAGGGCCTGGGCCTGTCTTCGGGTGAGGCGGATGGTATCGAACAGATTCTGTTGTACAAAGCTGTAACTCATCACCACCAGCACCCCCAAAAAGAAAAGGATGGATAGGGCGGTTATCCACGAAACAGGCAATTGGGTAATGGCTTTCAAATCGACCGTTACACTTAATTGCCCGTTCACCATCAAATAAGCGATCACTAAAGCGGGAAGCAAAGTCAACCCAATGGTGAACAGACCGGCCTGAAAACCAAAAAACATGGTTACCAGAATGATGACGGTCAGGAAAAGCGGAATACCGGCCCCGCTGAATCCATAAAGAACCATATTATGTAAGGCCAGCAGATACAAACAGGAGAGGGTCACCCCTGCCTTTATCCGGTAATTGATCCTGTTTCTCAACAAAGCCATCACCAACATCGGGGTAAAAAGGGCGGAATAGACCAGGGCGGCACCGGTCTGACCAAGCCTTAAAGCCTCCACAACGCCAATGGTCACAGCCGGAACCCCAATAACAACCAATATGATCAGTATCCAGCCAATCACCCGGTTTAAAACCGATTCATAATCTTGCAGGGGATCAATTTTGTAAAAAAAGAGCTTCTTAAAGATCGACTTCATAGGTTACCCGAATCATTAAATATTTCAAATCAATACAGAAAACAATAGGTATTTGTGTTTATAGAAGTTCCCCTCAGGATCATCTTGCCTCAACGTATGCCCTGACTCATTAATAATTCCATTTATAAGAGCGGTCTCTATCCTTCCTTTTCATACGGTTATTTTTTTTGTTAATATATTGGCCGTATGGAACCTGCATGAATAATCATGTCCTTGTTGTGTAAGTCCTTGGATGCAGGTTTCATCCGTCTTTTTCTTTCTTAAAAATCTTACAGACAATTACCAGATAAATCTGTGCTATGCATCGGCCCAACCATTGCCCGAAGGATCAGAACAAAACAACGACATAAATCTACAGTCGGTTAATACCTACGCGCATGGTTTCATGAGGTTGCTATATTTTGACGGATCAAACGATTTGTTCGGTTGGCTTTGAAACCCATATATTGCACATAATTTCAGCGAAATAGTAAAATCCGGATCAACCCGGGTGGAAAAGCCAAAAGCAGGGCCTCTTTCATAATACATTAATAATCTGACACATAAACCAAAACGGGTAATTTTACTTTCTGATCAGCTCAGAATACTTAGTTCCGAAGACAATTTACAGGCGGCAGGATCCAAACTCAAGACCGAATAGACGTATACGGGTAACGGAAAAAATGCATAAAACGAGTAATTGTTAACCATTATGAAAAAACATCGATCGATCAGTCAGAAGTTAGGTTTAGTGGTAGGTGTGGGCATTCTGCTCATCGCCGGGATATTGATTGCCTACAGTTCAATGGAGACCCGTCAAAAATCGGTTCAGGATGCGGAGGAGCTGGCGGTAGAATCGGCCAAGGATTATGCAGGAAAGGTAAAGGCAGAACTGGAGCATGCCCTGGATGAATCGAGGGCATTGGCTCAGAGTTTTTCAGCAATTAAGGCAAGGGATTCGCTCCAGTTGTCGCGCCGGCAGGTCAATGGCATGCTGGAGTCGTTCATCAGGAAAAATGAGGATTTTTTGGGGGTTTACACCGGATGGGAGTCCAATGCCTTTGACGGGATGGACCAAAAATACAGGAACACCCGGGGCCATGATGAAACGGGGCGTTTCATTCCTTACTGGGTACGCAACGCCAACGGCCAGATCAGTCTTGAGCCACTGAAGGATTATCAAAAAGCGGGAGCAGGGGCTTATTATCAATTGCCCAAAAAGCGGAGGAATGAAGTGGTACTTGATCCCTTTTATTATGAAGTGGGATCAGAGGAAGTGCTGATGGTTTCGTTGGTGACTCCGATCATGCACAACGGGGTTTTTTATGGCATCACCGGGGTTGACTATGCCGTTGATTTTGTACAGAGTATGGTCAACAAGCATGACCTTTATCAGGGCCAGGCCGGCCTGGCAGTGGTCTCCAACAATGGAAAATATGTGGCCAACTCTAACAACCCGGATCTTCTGGGTAAAAAAATCACCCAGAAATACCAACAGGCGTCCCAGCAGATGCAAGCCCTCCAGGATGGCCGCCAGCAAATGTGGAACCACAACAACAAGTTGAAGGTTTTTGTCCCCATGGAACTGGGCCAGACCAATACCCCCTGGCAGGTCCGGGTAAGCATTCCGCGGGGGCTGATTGTAAAAGATGCCAATCAATTGATGCGCAATGAAATCATCATTGGGCTGATATTAACGGTACTGGGCATTGGGATACTGGTATTCTTCGTTAACCGCATGATAAGCTCGCTGAAGGATCTGAAAGAAATCACCCAAAAAGTGGCCAACGGGGATCTGGAGGTTGAATCGAACATCCGCCGCAATGATGAGATTGGTGAACTGAGTGAAGCGGTTGATCAGATGGTCGATAAGCTCCGGGAGATTGTCGAAAACATCAAAACCGGGGCCCGCAGCATCACCTCGGCCAGTGAACAGGTCAGCTCAAGTTCGCAGCAACTCTCCCAGGGCGCCAGTGAACAGGCCTCCTCGACCGAAGAGGTTTCTTCCTCGATGGAACAGATGGTCTCAAACATTCAACAGAATTCCGACAATGCCAAGGAGACGGAAAAAATCACCAGCAAGGCGAGTGATGGCATCCGCGAGGGGAATGATGCCACCCAGAAATCAGCCAGTTCGATGAAAGAGATTGCCGAGAAGATCTCCATCATCAATGACATTGCCTACCAGACCAACCTGCTGGCTCTGAATGCTGCGGTGGAAGCAGCCCGGGCAGGTGAGCACGGCAAAGGCTTTGCCGTAGTGGCTTCTGAAGTCCGCAAGCTGGCCGAACGCTCGTCCGAGGCGGCTGATGAAATCGATCAGAAATCCAAAGAAGGCGTCCAAATATCCGAAGATGCCGGCAACAAACTGGAGCAGCTGGTTCCTGAAATTGAGAAAACCTCTCAGCTGGTCAAAGAGATCACCAGTGCCAGCAGTGAAATGAGCAGTGGCGCCGATCAGGTGAACAATGCCATTCAACAGCTCAACCAGGTCACCCAGCAAAATGCCGCTTCCTCCGAAGAGCTGGCCACCAGTGCAGAGGAGCTCTCGAGCCAGGCTGAACAGCTGAGCCAAACCGTGGCATTTTTTAAGGTCAACAACCAGGAAAGCTTAAGCGCGGGTTCCACATTTGGAACAGTTGCTAAACAAACAGGTGGACAAAAACAAACCGGCCAGGCTCAACCCGGAACAGCCGACAAACAGCAACCGGCTAATCAACAACATCAAACCGGACAGAAGCCAAATCAAACGGGGCAGAAACAGCCTGCAGCCAACCCATCTGCACATCAGGCATCAACAAACACGCAAAAACAACCATCCCAATACAACCAGGCCCATAACAGCAACACCCACGGCCAGAAGGGTGTAAACCTAAACCTTTCCGGCAACCAGGATCATGAAGATCAAAATTTTGAAAACTTCTGATTATCCAGCAACCTGATCCGCCAACGGAATGACAAAATCCAACTTTCAAACTGCAGGGATAAACTCAGAAACGGTCATTTCGGGCAGGATCAGGTTGCTTTTTCCTCCTCCTTTAAATTTTCTCCCGTTCATCCTGAAAACGGGGTATCCCCAGCCAGCGACACAGCAACGGATTTCAGGTGATGCCCTTCTCTTCAGGATGAATCTTTAATTGGACATTTGAACGGAATGCTGAAAAACCGAATGTTGCAAAAATGGAATGCTGAACCACAAAATGCTGCCTAGCGGCATGGCTTATTCAATCCGCATGCTTTTATGCACTGCTTTGTTGCGCAGGTTCCTGCATCCAGGCTTTCATGGGGTGGGATGAATGACAAATGGTTCGCCCAATAAAAACAAAATCTTGGGCATAATATTCACTCGGCCTCATGATTTGGATGAAAATCTTTATATTTTAGCAAACGATAGCTTTAAGAAAGGGCAGTCTGTTGTCGGTAGCAGGGATTTCCTGTTGCAGAGCCCCCAAAACCCTGAAATAATGGATTCCCCCTCCTATGAACAACTGGTCAGAGAGAACCAGGCTTTAAGAAAGGCCCTGGCGTCTTATCAGGAGCTGTCGGCTTTTGGCATGGCGATGGCCTCTCTGCATCAGCTTGATGAACCGGCATTTGCAGCCGACAAGGACCATCATTTTCTCTATGCCAACCAGGCTTTTTTGGAATTTCATCACACCAGCCATCACCAGCTGGTGGGCACGCCGGTGTCACAGTGGCAGGAGCGGCCTTTTTTCGACCGGGAGATCACCCGGCATATAGAGCAGGCCCTGAGTGGAGAAATGCGCAAGGTAACGGCTTCTTACCAACAGCCCAGTGGCAAAGAGGTGTACCTGGAGCACCTTTACTATCGTTATCTGGATCAAGAGGGGGCGCCTCGGGGGGTAATATGTGTCATCAGCAATGTCAGCGAACTGCGGGAAAGGGAAGATGAGTTTTATGAGAATCACCGCAAGCTCAGTATCCTGATGAAAAATCTCCCGGGCATGGCTTATCGTTGCAGCAACGAGCGGGGTTGGCCCATGGAGTTCATCAGTGAGGGATGCACCGGATTAACCGGCTACAAACCTGAAGAGATCGTCCAGGGCCACATCATGTATGAAGATCTGATCCATCCTGATGATCGGGAACATGTGTGGCAAAGCGTTCAAAAGGCCCTCAAAAAAAACCAGCCTTTCCAGATCACATACCGGATTCACACCCGCAAGGGGAATGAGCGTTGGATATGGGAACAGGGACGAATGGTCCCCTCACGCAATCCGGGCGAGACACACCTGGAAGGCCTCATGACCGACATCACCGAGCGAAAGATGGCGGAAGAGGTCCTTCACCAGAAAAACCGTGAATTAAGAGCCGCCGAAGAAGAGTTGCGGGTTTCCAATGACGAGCTGAAGCAGATCAATCAACGCCTGGGGGCACAAAAAGTAGAGCTGGAAAAAGCCAAGAAAAAAGCCGAAGAAAGCGATCGCCTCAAATCCACCTTCCTGGCCAATATGAGCCATGAAATTCGAACCCCCATGAATGGCATCATGGGATTTGCCAGCATGCTGCAAAAAAAACAGTATGGCCCCGGAGAACTCAAAAAATTCCTCGACATCATCCATGATTCTTCCCGCCACCTGCTTCAAATCATCAATGACATTGTGGATGTCTCCAAGATAGAAGCCGACCAGTTAACCCTCAGCCCTGCTCCTTTTTGTCTGAACGACATGCTGAATCAGCTCTACGACACCCATAAGGCCGAAATGCATCATAAAAACAAAAACCACATCTCCCTTTACCTCGAACAGGGACAGCCCCGAGAAGATTCATGGATCACAGCCGACGTGAACCGCCTCAAACAAATCCTTTTCAACCTGTTGGGCAATGCCGTTAAATTTACCGAGAAAGGGAGCATCCGCTTTGGCTACAAACAAAAAGACGCGGGCACCCTTTTGTTTTACGTCTCAGACACCGGGATCGGCATTCCCAAAGAAAAAGTTGACCAGGTTTTCAGTCGTTTTGAACAGGCCGGCGATCCCATTCACCCTGAATATGGGGGCACCGGACTGGGCCTAACCATTACCCGAAGCCTGGTGGAGATGATGGGGGGAAAGATATGGCTCGAATCGCAACCCCAACGGGGCACCACTTTTTACTTCACCCTGCCGGTAGAGAGCCGTGGCGGAGCGGTTGATGAAGCCGAACACGAAAAAGAACAGTTGCAGCCCGACTGGTCAGACAAAACCATTCTGTTGGTTGAAGATGACCCGGTGAACCAGACCTATCTGCAGGAACTTTTACAAACCACCGATGCCCATATCCTGATGTGTCAGCGGGGGGGTGAAGTGATCAAACAACTCAGCCAAAACCCACAAATCGATCTCATCCTGATGGATTTGCGGTTGCCCGATGTCAAAGGCCTGGAAATCATTCGCCGGATAAGGGAAAAAGACATCAGGTTGCCCATCATCGCGCAAACGGCCTATGCCATGCAGGAAGATCGGAATCAATCCCTGCAGGCCGGATGCAACGACTATATTGCCAAACCCATCGATCAAAAAGACCTGATTAAAACCCTCTTAAAACACCTTCTTTAAATTTTCAACAGGAACAGCAAACATCGCCAAACAACCTTCATTACTACATCCAGTTTCCTGCTTAATGATTCCCGTATACAGTAACCTTAAAAAACCTCAGCCAATCAGGCTCAACCGCCGAAGCAGTTCCGGTTTTCTGATCTCAATGCTGCGCTGGTTGATCTCGATGATGCGGTCATTCTCAAGCTCCTTCAGAATCTTGTTGGCGCTTTCACGGGATATAGAGGCCAGCTCAGCCAAATCCCTCCGGGTAATGACCTCAAAAACCCCCTCCTTTTCATATTTTTCCCCGCACAAGCTATAAAGCGTGGAAGCCAGTTTCCCATGGTTGTTCCTTGTGCTGGTAATCTCCAGCTTGGTAAACAACTCGCGGTTCTGGCGGCCACACCAATCCCGGTAATAACGGTTCGCCTTGGGGTTATGATCAATGATTCCATTGATCATTTCCTTGCGGATCTGACAAATAGAAGCATCTTTCATGGCTTCCACTCCAAAATAAAAATATTCGGCCTGCAAAGCTGAAAAACCAAAAAAAGCGGGTGGAGCAAGGAGACTGTATGCCAGCCGTTTGTTATTCTCCCCTTCCCTGACCACTTTGGCCAAACCCGTTTTTAAAACAAAAATGTGCGAGGCAAACGTGCCCTGTTTGATGATCGTTTCACCGGCCGAATAAACCACCTCGTTGCTGTTGTCCTCAACCTGCTGTTTCTCTTCAGGGGTCAATCCCATCTCATGCCAGATATCACGGCAGTCCGGTACCTTACCATTGCTCATAATAAATCCTTTTCCTGGTCAATATATCTGCCTGTAAAAATCCTTTTCCAAATCAACATATCTGCCTGTAAAAAGCACTCTTATAATCAACGACCTGCCTGTATGCATCATTTTCCAGGTCAACAGTTCTGCCTGTTCAAATTCTTTTCCAGGTCAACATACCTGTTTGTCGAGTCAAATTATTCGAGAGTAATATAAAAAAAATCGAGCACATGATCTTACTTTTCCTATTTTTGTGTCAACCATAACCAGTAAACCCTAAAACCCTTCATTCATATGGCCCGGCGAATACTTGTGGTAGACGATTCGGAAACTTCGCTTTTCCTTGTACAGTCTATTTTTGAAGACAACAGCGCCATTGACTACATCCTGGAAAGCGACAGCCAGAAAGCCCTTCAGACTTTATATGACAACAGCATCGACTTGATTGTTCTGGATCTGATGATGCCAGCCCTTGATGGCTTTGAATTTCTTTCCCGGATCAAAAAGGATGAACAAACCCAAAATGTCCCGGTTATCGCCTTAACGGCCCTGCAGGACAGCGAATCCGAAAAAAGAGCCATGGAACTTGGCGCCAATGATTACCTGAGAAAACCCATCGACATCGACGAACTGGAACAAAAAATCAACCTTTATCTTTGATGATGTTCAATACGGGTTGTTTGGTTAAATTCTAAATCGGGGTTGATTGTCATAAAATCTCCCCCTCAGATATATCCAAACGCTCCAAAATGTCAATGCCCATTCCTATTGTGAACAGGCCATGGCAATTAATATATAAGCCTACTTATCAAGCCTTTTCAGACGCCCCGTTAAATACTTTTCCATCATTTCCGGTGGATTCCGGTGATTTACAGCAATCTCCAGTAGTTTCCGGTATATTCTGGGAAGAGCCCTCAGATGTGAAAAAATTTCTTCAGGTCCGGATTTGTCCTTAAACGGAAATGGATGTAAAGCAGCACTGCTGCCACGGGAATGACAGAGATCAGCACGATGAGGCTCCAGTCAAGCGCCAGATATTGGTGGCGATGCAAAGAAAGGATCCCCTCGATCATGATCAGCAAGAATGCCATGGCGATAAAGACATAGGCAATCAGATTAAAACCAAGGTGTTGGCTTTTTCTTGCAGCGAAATACAGCACAAGGCCTGTTATGTAAAGTGCCAATTCCAGGGGCAGGGCCAGGTCGAAAGCCCATTCGATCCGGGCATCGGCATAATCGGCAAAAAACAGGATTAAAAAGGTGATCATCAAGCTGGAGAGGGTTTGCCACCACCTTTTCCCATACAAAAAAGTAAAAGCCGAAGCGTAAGCAAAAATGCCCAAACCAAAAATCAATGGATAAACTGACCATGTAATGCTTTGGTCGAAAATGAAGTTCAGCAGGGTCACGGCCAGGATTCCTGAAAGCACGACCAGGGTAATGACTTCCCAGATCAGTTTTCGTTTTTGCATGATGTTCAACTGCCACATCCTGGAATAAGTACGGTTTTCACCCGTCTCACCCTCCACCTTCACGGGTTCAGGCGATTTCATAGGACCTTTTTCCACCGGATGCCCGCACAAAGGACAGTAATTCATATGCTCTTCCAGCTCAACGCCACAGTTTTTGCAGATCATAAACATCTATTTTAAAAAATGTTCCGGATTTCAAAGGGGATCCCATCCTGGTTTAAAACATTCAAAAAGGCTGTTTCCAGGCTTTGAGATCGGGTGATATTTGCGAAACTCAACATCAGTTGATCCCGGAAGCCAATCACTCCGCAGTCGACTTTCAATGCGCGGTTGGGAGGAGGAGGGATAAAGGCAAAGGCCTCGATCCAATCATTAAGCGGGCGGGTCAGATCGATTTTGCCCAGGTTGGTGAGCTCTCCGCTGTAGAGGTTGGCGCCCCTTGAATAATACTGGGTTTGTAGGATCAAACGTTTAATAAAAAGGGGTACGCTCCGCAATACCTGATCTTTCTCGCTGCCCACATTTCTAGAAATGGTTTGGCTGATCACCTTTTTATCCTTCTCCAGTTCCATTTGGTGGTGGACTTTTTTAACAATTTCATCGAAATAATAATATCCCAGGCGCAGGTCGATTTCAGGCAAGACGAAGAGGGTAAAATTGCGCATGGAGAGCGAAGGGAATATCCGGCGCAAATCGACGGGCACCTGGATGCGTAAGACCTTGTTTTGTCTGCGCTGGTGGGGGCGATCGAGGTTCTGGTAAACCCTTTGCAGGGCGCATAAGTAGGCCGATATCAAATACTCGGTAATGCTGACTCTCCGGTGGCCGGCTTGCTCCTTGATCTTATCCATGGGCAGGGACACGGTCATCACATTGAAGGTAGCGGGTCGGGGCAGCTTCAGGGGCAGGTGAAAAGCCCGGCTCATCGGACCCATATCAGGAAGGTCCTTCTGAAAATAACGCTGAAAGGAATCCTCCAGCTCCTGTCCGGATATCGGCGTTTCAGGTTGAAGATACCCCAGCGAGGCAGGTATGGAAATGCCCGTCTGCGAAAAATAGGTCACCAACAAGGACTTGAGAAACTCCAGGGCGCCTTTTCCATCGGTCAGAATGTGTGAAAATTCTACACTGATCGTACCTCCCCGCACCAATATCCTGAACAGCAAGCCGTGGTCGCCAAATTTCTGAAACCCCCGACAAAGAGCCCCATGATCGGGTTGCACATGAACCGGAATGCTGTTGTGCTCCAGATAATACCAGAAAAAACCACGCCTCAAACGCATCTTATAGTAAGGGAACCGTTGTTCCACCTGGGCCACCGCCCTTAAAAAAGGACGAATCTGAACCGGCTGTTTCAACACGGCGGACAGCCGAAATACCGTGGTAAATTCCTTGTTCAAAATGGCCGGATACATCTTGGCGGCGTTGTCCAGGCGAAGCCAAAAATCACGGATCACTTGCTGCCGCATGTGTGTTGGTTCTTCCATTAAAACAGGGTTAAAAAGTTAATCCCCTAATTTTATCCTGATAAAGACTTTTAAGACACCCCCGTAATTTTGACACTCCTTTGCCGGTCGGTGACTTTGTCATTGGCCACTGGATCTATCCCCCTCTTTCTCACTCCTGAAAATGCTGGAAAGGCGGTAACGCTCATCATCCCATTTTTGAAGAAATTCCTCATCCTTCTCGTGGAGGTCTCTGCTCATCAATGCCCCTACGGGTTTGAGGGCATCCACATGGTCAAAGATCAGTTTCACAATGGCAGCAATGGGAATTCCCAGCACAATACCGGCAAGCCCCCATATAACCCCACCGACAAGCAGGGAGATGATGGCAAAAAAAGGATTGATCTTCACGTTGGAACCCACCACATAAGGGGTGATCAGGTTGCCCTCGATCTGCTGGACGCCAAAATAAAGACCCACCACAGCCACCGGTTGCCACCAGTCAGAAGCAGTGGCAAAGCTGTACATAAAAGGCAGCAGGCCACCCAGGGTGGTTCCTATATACGGAATAATGCTCAGAAAAGCAGCCAGACTGGCCCAGAAAACAGCATACCCCACCCCGATGATCAACAATCCAATGCTGTTAAGCACGGCCAGGATAACGATCACACTCAACAACCCATATAAATAACGGCGCACCAAATGCTGGATCTGGAAAAGAATTTCTTCTCCCTGTCTGCGCGTATCCCGCTTAAACTGAAGCAGGATAAAATTTTTAATGCCTCCCCGATACAACAGAAAGAAAAACATGAAAATCAACACCATGAACAAATTGATCAAAAAGGCGGTGGAGGAAGTCAGCCCGCCCCGAAAAAATTGAAGCGGAGAATCCAGTACTTTTGAAAAATTCGACCGCAGCCATTCCCAGGTCTGGGCCCGGGTGATGCCAAACGTATCATTCAACCAGTTAAAGACAAAATCTGAGGTATGCTGCAGGTTTTCAGTTATCGCTGGCATGTTGCGGATCACCTCGCCCATCTGATAGGAAAAAAACATGATGATGCCGGTTGCCGGGATTAAAAGGGCCAAAAACGAAAGCAATATCGCAGGAACCTTCCATTTGATGTACCTTTCCAGGAAATTGCAAAGGGGCTGAACCATAATCGACAACAGGGCGGCAAAGATCATGGGAACAATAATAAACTGGCCGATGATCAAAATATAAACGGTAATAACAGCCACGATCAGAAAGTAGGCTACGCGTTGAAGGGTACCTGCGGAGTGGTTCATATAAAATTAATCAGTTGAAATTCAAAATTAGACAAAAGTTATCAATTAAGTAGCATGAAGGGCCCGGGAATTTGGAAGAGACCGGGATCAGAACCTAACCGGCAAATGGCCGGGGGATGACCCAAGACGAAGGCTCATTGCACGGGTTTAATCAAAACCGATTTGTTTGCCCCAGTTGGTTTGAAGGGCATACTGCATCACGTTTTCGAACTGCGGATAATTCATATCGGGGCACCGAATCTCTTCCTTTTCGAGGCACCTTCTGGCGGTATGCATATTAAAAACCCTTTCATCGCGGAGATAGGGATTGTATTCACCCAGGTATTTATCCAAAAGGCTTTCCAGGGCATTGCGCGATGGGTTTTGACCGGGCAGGGGAATGATTGTCCGGAGGCCTGTGAGTTGGAAAAAACGGCTGGTATAAGCGATCATCTCGTCCATTGGAGCGCTTCGGGCGTTGGTAATGTGATAGACAGAGTGGTTGACTTTGCGGCCGAATAAAGCCAGGAAGGCTCGGGTGAAGTAATCGACGGGGATCAGGTTGATTCCGCCATTCGGGGCCTTTTCGATGGAAATCGGCATAAACAATTGATCCTGAGGATATTGAAAAACCCCAATTCTTTCGCCCTCTGCCCCCCTGAACGCAGTTCGTCGAGCAACATTTTTTTGAGCAGCCACAGGGTTTTAAGACGCAGCACCCGTTGCTCGCCACTTAAACCATTTTTGCCCCTGGCAAGGGCCACCACAGGATAACCTCCCTGCAAAAGGGCTGCAGCAATATGTGATCCCAGTAAACCGGTGGCACCGGTAATCAAAAATAAAGACATCGTTTAGCCCTATCTCAAATTGACAGACACTCAATTGCAAATCTCGATCCCCATCCATTCCACTCAAAAAAACCTGAAAATATTCCCAAAGAGGCTTGAAACCCATTTTTACATGCGAATTTTCAACCCACATCATAACGCAGACCATCACTCAATTTGATATCATCAGGTATACAGCAGGTTCTCCATCCGGGCAAAACCCTGATAAAGGGTATGCTTGATCCACCGTACCGAATCATATTCGCCGGCATAACGCCCAATCATCCCGGCCGTTTCTTTCATCGCCTGCAGCATACGCATGCGTTCATCCTCATCCTGCTGGTCAAGGTAATAATCATACTCGAAGACGGCTCTTTTGCCAAAATCGACCGGTGTAATAAAGCCATAATCATGTTTAATGTTCCACTTTGCTGCAATGGCATCAAAATCAGCGTTGATGGCTTTGACCACCCCGGGGGGATCAAGGGGCACATAGACGATCCAGGCCACCACATGCTTCTCGCGCCCCATCCGGGAGCTAATGATTCTAAAATCATTCAGCCATACCAGATCTGTCATCCGCGGATCCTGATAAAGGCGGTAATAAAAATCGGACAGATCGCCGGGCACGGCATCGGCTATACTTTGGGCGTCGGGTTGAAGGATTGTTTCCAACAAAGGTTCCATTTTCTTATCGGACAGGAGATCGTGAAAGGAAGCCCCGGGCATCATTTCGTTCATATGAATCAAAACCTCATTTTCGCCAAGGCTGGGCAGGGAAAGCATAAGGGTACGGAAGATGCGCTGGGAGATCACCGGGTATCCCATTTTTCGTACGGCATCCTCATTGTACTGGTCCCCGATCATTTGAACCAAGAAGGAAATGCCCATTTGTCGGTGCAGCACATCCTTAATGCGCTGGGCCATTTGAGAGGTGGGGGTCAAAAAGGTAGAGAGGTATGCACCCCCCAACAGGCCGGCGGCAAGGCCGATCCGCCTTTGCCCTGCTTCACGGATAAAAGCCAGGGCAGTGTCAAAATGATCGAAGGGCACCAGAAAACCGCGTTCATCAGGCAATCGGGGATACATCTTATAGGCCACCTCCGTACATATCCCGGGTAGCTCAACCTCCCGCTGCTGATAGGCAAAGAGATTGGGAGCATCCTTTTCGCTGAGCCTGAAAATACGGCCGTGGGGATCAACAAACTCGGCATCCACCACATTCTGAGCACCCATTCCAAAAGCATGCGAATAGGTGGAGAAGATGCCCGAACACATTAAATTGGCGCAAATCATCGCCGAGGGCTCAGCGGCCTGAACCCGGCAGCCATGTTCATAAGCCTTTTTCTGGGCTTCATAAGCCGTAACCCCGGCGCCAAGACGGATCAAACCCCTTCCGGAATCCACCTCCGCCTTTTTCATCCGTGACATATCCAACACCAGGTCATGGCTCATCACAAACCCCATTACGCTGGAACCATTGCCCCGAACGGCAAAACCCAATCCCTCCTGCTGGCACAGCTTCATGATGGCAGCAACCTCTTGTCGGTTGCCCGGCAAGGCAACATAAGACGGCAGGGTCTGTGGGGTGGCCGGACCCGGATCTGAGCTATAAGCTACACATATGGCAGGATCCCGGCTGCACCATTCCGCTCCAACTATGGCGGCCAAACCCTCGTAAACCGCATCCACCGCAGCACCTTCCTCTATATGATTACGGTTTGCTTCTACATACTGCCGGAGCGCTTCCATGACCCTCAAGGGCCGCATCTCCGTAACAAAATGGCACTGATAATCACACTTGCCACACAGATTGCAGGTCTCAGCAATGTGAACCGCTCCACGGGTCAGGGAAACCTTACCCCGCTGAAGCGCCGCATACAAATCCATCCGACCCTGCGGATAATAGCTGACAAAACCATGACGCAAACCAGGCGCACAAACCCCGGTTTCCAAAAAGTCAATTTTGCACATGGCATAATGGCGGCAGTAGCCAGCCATCTTCATAGGCGACATCCCTTGCTGACCCGTTTCCAAAGAAACCCCCTCCCGAATGTCTTTATGCTCCCGTTGTATATCCATCGATTTATCAAATTTATTCATCCCTTTCATCGTAAAACCTTCAATCCCCTTGTCATTAGTATTCTATCAAACTTCCTTTAAATATTGCCGAATGCACCGCCATAAAACCTTTTTTTACTTATTTGTGTTCGGAAATCGACCCATGTCCTTTTCAATACCTAAAAATCAGGATTTTTAACAAAACTTACAACCTTTGCCCGCCCCTGTTTTTTAGTTCATCGCTAATTTGAAATGAGTTAAAATACCCTCCCAGGCTTGCCCCGATAATCCCCCCAGCCTGCCTCCCGGGCAGGAAGATAACCCCTTTTTTCAGGAAGATGACCCCTCCCACACTTTGGTGGATCAAAATGTCCGTAAAATCACCGATGACCAAAATCATGCTTCCACTCCATTTCCATATACCAACTAATTATAATTTTTGTAAACTCCGGGGTTTTTATAACAAATACCTTAAGATGGAAGCATGATAACAGCAACTTGTGTTATAACCATAAAATTTCTGAAGTATAAATAAGTCTCATGGTGATGAGTATGTCATCTTTTTAGAGCCGATTTTACTGAACAAAATCGAGGTGGGTTCACTAGCAAAAGGATAGGCATTATTGGGATTGACACCATACAAACAATTATACAAAAAGAGCTGCTATTTTAGAACATAAATGTTCATCATTCGTATAACAAAGGTTATTGGGATAAGAAAGCCACTTTCGGGAACCTTCAGATGAGACCCATTAATAAAGCATGAGGGTTCAAAGGTCAGGTTATTCAACCGGAGCATTTTAAAACGGGATTGCAGGGCTTGTGATCAGGATAAATTTCTCCTGAGGATTTGCACAACAGAGGATACACCATTTTCTAACAAGAAGAAATTGAGTTCAACCGGGATAGATTTACTCAAAAGCATGGTGGAGACGCATGAAAAAGCCACCATGATTCTGAATGCGGAAAAACAAATCATTGCCACGAACCAGGCCTTCCGCAAGCTTTTTAACTATGCCCGTCCATTAAAGCATACCGATCCGAAGCAGGTGTTGCCTGGTGAGGCGGATAAAGCCGCAGGCAAGCTGCATCATGCCATATCAAGCTTTCCCGGGGGCAATGAAGTACAGCAGGGGTATATCAGCTGCAGCGATGGAGGGCAGCTCAAGTGGAAAATCCAGCATCTCACCGTCAACGATCATAAAAAGGGTTTAAAAGGCACCTTCAGCAAGGAGGCAGAAGGGAGCGATGAGTTGGTCTCGCGCGATGAAACAGAGGAAAGGCAACAGGAATTTCCCGACCTTCATCAGATACCCAGTACAAAGGGCGACCGTTATGCTGAAGCCCTGAAAAAGATCATTCAATCTTCACCCGATTCCATTGTTATCAGCGATTTACAGGGGACCATCACCTATTGCAACCAGCAAACCCTGCGCATGTATGAATCGGAAAATGAGGCCCAACTGATCGGCTACAATGTCTTCAATCTGATTTATCATGAAGACCGGGACATCGCGATTAAGTACATGAACCGGGTGGTAAATGAGGGAACGGTTAAAAACATTGGTTACCGGATTCAAACCGGGCAGGGGCGGTTGATCGATATTGAGGCCTCTGTAAGCAGGCTGAATGATGCAAGTGGAAGGGCCATCGGTTTCATAGCCATTTCAAAAGACGTGAGCAACCGCAAAATGGCCGAGCGTTTGCTACGGAGCAATGAGCGTAAGTTCCGCAGCATCTTTAATCGCGCTGAAGATGCCATCTTCCTGGTAAATCCCGACGGCTATCATCAGGACAGCAATAAAAAAGCCAGGGAGATGACCGGATTTGGCGGGCAGGCTGCCGATTCACTCCATTTTACCGATATACTGGCCCCCGAATATCATCAAAAAGCCCGCAGGATCATTGAAAACCTTAAAAATGACGGTGAAGGGGATGTCTACGAAATGGAAATCATCAACCGGCAGGAGCAACGGGTAAGTGTTGAAATCACAGTAAGCCCTTTATATGACCATCAGGATGAGCTGACCTCCGTACTTGCGGTAGCCCGAGATGTGAGTGATCGTAAGCATGCCGAAGAACTGCTGGTTCAGGCCAAACAAAAAGCAGAGGAGAACGATCGCATGAAATCGGCCTTTCTGGCCAATATGAGCCACGAAATCCGAACCCCGCTGAATGGCATCATTGGATTTGCCAGTATGCTCAAGCGCAAACAGGTGAGCGAAGAAAAACGCCAGGAATTCCTTAATATCATCAACAATTCAGCCAACCAGCTGCTCGGCCTGATCAATGACATCATCGACATCGCCAAGCTCGAGAGCGGCCAGCAAAAGGTGAACCACCAAACCTTTTCGCTGAACCAGATGATGAACGAAACCTATACCCTGTATACCCCCGGGGGGCGGGAAAACAAAATTGACTTTGCCTGCCGCAACGGGCTGAACGATGAAGCCAGTTACATCACCACCGACAAGACCAAGCTTCAACAAATACTCAACAACCTGCTGACCAATGCCTTTAAATTCACCCGCCAGGGCAGGGTCACATTTGGCTATACAGTGGAAGGTCAACAACTGCATTTTTATGTGGAGGATAGCGGAAAGGGCATTCCAAAAGCCAAACAGGATCAGATATTCGAACGGTTCTCCCAGGTAGATAGCTCCAATCAGCCCAATCCCAACCAACAGGGCACCGGTCTGGGATTGTCCATTTCCAAAGGCCTTGCCGAACTCCTGGGCGGAGAAATTTGGGTGAATTCCCAGCCGGGTGAAGGATCAAAGTTTGAATTCACCATCCCCCTCACTCAACCCCTTTCCCGGAATACTGAAAGCCAAAAAGAACAGCAGGAAGCAAAAATCCACTCCAACAAGACCCATCACGTATTGCTGGTCGAGGATGATCCCATTAATGCGGTATACATAAAAGAACTAATGCGGTCACTGAAAATTGAAGGATTTCACTTTACCCTCCACCATCTGAGCCACGGCGAGGAAACCATCCGCTTCTGCCTGAACCACCAGGTGGACCTGGTACTGCTCGACCTTAAACTACCCGATATGAACGGAATGGAGGTTTTCAGGCAGATAACCGCAAAAAAGCCGAATTTACCCTTTATAGCCCAAACAGCTTATGCCATGGCCAACGACCGGGAAAAAGTGCTTGATGCCGGATTTGCCGGATACCTGGCCAAGCCGATCACCCCGGAAAAAATCAGGGAGAAGATCACTGACACCCTCGGTCACCAATCAGCCTGAGAAAGGTTCACCGGTAAAATCCAGTAAAAGATCAATACGCTGACCGGCAGGGGGGTTCACCATCTTAAAAAAAGGTAAATAATTTAAAGGGCCAACATTCCAGATCGGTTGGATAAATTTTATAAATTTCCAACGTCTAAACAACATCAATCGTTATGTCAAACCAGGAATATGTTCGCTTGGGCATTGATTTTGGCGGTTCAGGCATCAAGGGTGCTTTAATAGACACCCGCACAGGAGAGCTGACCACTGAGCGTCACCGCATTCAAACGCCTGAGCCTTCCACCACGTTTGCAGTTGCTCAAACCATTAAGCACATTGCAGAGCATTTTAACTATCAAGGCAGGATCGGCTTGGCCATGCCGGCCCCGGTACAGGCGGGAATTGTTCAAAAAGCGGCCAACATAGACAAAAGCTGGATCGGAACCGATGTGCCGGCCTTGCTGAAGGAAGCCACCGGGTGCGAGACGACGGTCATCAACGATGCTGATGCGGCTGGGCTGGCCGAAATGCGATTTGGCCACGGCAAGGACCTCAGAGGCGTGGGCCTGATGGTTACCGTAGGCAGCGGCCTGGGCACAGCCCTTTTTACCAACGGGGTGTTGCTGCCCAACACCGAGCTGGGCCACCTTCACTATAAGAATAAAATTGCCGAAAAATGGGCCTCCGATGCCACCCGGAAAAAAGAAGACCTGAGCTGGAAGAAATGGGCCAAGCGTTTCGGCAAATACCTCCATCACCTGGAAAAACTTTTTTATCCTGAATTGATCATCATAGGCGGGGGAGCCAGCAAAAAATTTGAAAAATACGAATCTTATCTCCACAAAGTCAAAACCCGGGTTCTGCCAGCCTACTTACAGAACCACGCAGGGATCATTGGCGCGGCAGTAGAAGCGATTGAAATTCAGCAGGAAACAGCCCCGGCCGAAGACCCCGAACATGACCCCGCTTAGCGGGGTGCGATAACAATCCCGCTTCTCATGACCCCGCTTAGCGGGGTAGCTTTTTAAGCGGGGTTGCTTTTCCGAACACCCCGCTTAGCGGACTGGTAAGACAGGCCCCTAAGCAGGATAAGTTTATACCCCTGCCATCCAACTCCAATTAGCGAGGGTTATTAAACAGAGTTTTATTAACCTGCCTTTACCGGGACCCGACCCCGCTAAGCGGGGTCTAAATTAAGCGGGGTCTAAATTTTAAGCTCCCCGCTAAGGGTTGGACTCAAGCGGGGTTGGGTTCCGGAAAGATGACCCCGCTAAGCGGGGTTAAAATATGATTATTCCAACGATTATTATATTTTTGGTGGCAAAATCAATCAAAAACCAGCCTTATGAACCTTAAACGCATTCCCCTGTGGGCGAAGATCATACTTGGAATGGTCCTGGGTGTAATATGGGGCCTGATTGCAGTTTTTACCGGATTAAAAGAATTTACCCTTGACTGGATCAAGCCTTTCGGGACCATCTTTTTGGATCTGCTCAAGCTGATCGCCGTTCCCCTGATCTTCGTATCCCTGGTAAAAGGCATTTCCAGCCTGACCGACATCTCAAGGTTATCCCGAATGGGCCTTAAAACCATCGGCCTATATCTGGTTTCTACCCTGATTGCCACTTCTCTTGGGCTGGGGCTGGTTAATATGGTTCAACCCGGCGATACCTTCCCCGAGGAAAAACAGACCGAACTGCAGGAACGCTATGAAGTGGACATCAAGGAAAAAAAGATTTCCGCCGAAAAAGTCCAGGAGCAGTCGCCCCTGCAGTTTTTGGTTGACATGGTTCCGGACAACATCGTCAATGCCGCCTCCAACAACCGGAACATGCTTCAGATCATCTTTTTTGCCATTCTTTTTGCCATTGCCATGGTGATGATTCCCACGAAAAACATTCAGACGGTCAAAGACTTCTTCGACGGGATCAACGAGGTGATATTGAAGATCATTGATTTCATCATGGCCTTTGCGCCCTATGGGGTTTTCGCCCTATTGGCGGCACTGATCGTTGAATTTTCGGGGGATTCGGATTTGTTTGTGGCACTGGCCAATTATGCCGGTACGGTGATTCTGGGGCTGGCGTTGATCATCTTCCTGGTATATCCCTTCTTCATAAGGATCATAGCGGGGGTCAGGTATGGGCATTTTTTCCGGGCCATCTTCCCGGCCCAGATGTTTGCCTTCACCACCAGCAGTAGTGCGGCCACCCTGCCGGTGACCATGCGTCAGACTCAAAACGAGCTGGGGGTTTCCAAAACCGTTTCCAATTTCGTGCTGCCCATCGGGGTCACCATCAACATGGACGGCACCTCCTGTTATCAGGCCATTGCAGCAGTCTTCATCGCCCAGGTTTTCGGCCTTGATTTGACCCTGGCCCAACAGGTGACCATTGTGCTGACGGCCACCCTCTCCTCCATCGGTACACCGGGCGTACCCGGGGGAAGCATCATCATGCTGGTGATCGTCCTCTCCAGTGTAGGATTGCCTGCAGCGGGGCTGGCACTGATACTGGGCATTGACCGGCCGCTGGATATGCTTCGCACGGTAGTCAATATCACCGGCGATTCAACCATATCCACCATCGTTTCCAAGACAGAAGGCGACCTGAATTATCCACCGAAAAAAACCAAAGCCGCCTGACGAGTTCAACCGTTCCAATGGGCCAGGTATAAGCTGGCCAGGTTCAAGGGGAAGCCGAATTATCCGGCAAAGAAAGCCGAAGCGGTCTAGCCCTGATATTCCAAGACCAACCCGCAGCGATTGGGCAGATAAACCTGAATGTAAGGGTGGTCGCCTTCAAGGGTGAAGTATTCCTGATCAGGCTCGATCCGGTTAAATCCGTTGTAAACGGGTTGATCGGTATCCAAAAGCAGTTTAAACTTGCCCGGGGTCCAGGCAGGGATGGGGTAATCCTCCAGTGAGCGCTGGGGATGAAAGTTCAAAATCACCATATACCTGCCTCTTCTAAAGGCCAGCACTTTATCGTCATTGTGGCGGTAAAGGGGTTCGGGAAAGGAGCCATGCAACTCCCGGTCTTCAAGCTGCATCATATCGCGGTCAAATTCGCCCAGGGCGTAATAGATCAGCTGTTGATCATCCCTGAGGCTCCACTGGCGGCGGCTATAGTGGTAAGACCAGTTATTGCCCTCACGGGGAAAATCGACCCATTCGGGATGGCCAAATTCGTTGCCCATAAAATTCAGGTAGCCCCCAAAAGCAGTGGCAAAGGTGGCCAGGCGGGCCATCTTGTGCAGGGCAACAGCCCGCTCGATGATGATATTGCGGGTGGAACGGATCATATCGGTATACATCTCCTTGTCGGCCAACTCAAAAATCAGGGTCTTGCCCCCGACCAGCGACTGATCATGGCATTCCACGTAGCTGATGGTTGATTCTTCCGGCCGTTTATTGGTCAGCTCATGCCACAGCCCATCCATATTCCAGTCTTCATCCCGCATATCTTTGAGCATCTTAAACCAGTAATCGCTCACCCCCATGGCCTGGCGATAATCAAAACCAGCCCCTCCCTGGTCGTTGGGATAAGCCAGGCCCGGCATGCCGCTGATATCCTCGGCAATGGTGACGGCCGTAGACTTGACCTGGTGAATCACTTCATTGGCCAGGGAAAGATAAACATAGGCATCGGTATCCACATGGTGGTTGAAATAATCATCATAGGAAGTAAAAGTATACCCCACCCCATGATGCAGGTACAACATGCTGGTGATGCCGTCGAAGCGAAACCCGTCGACGTTGAATTCATCCAGCCAGTAGCGGGTATTGGACAGGAGAAAATGGAGCACGGGAATTTTCCCGTAATCAAAACAACGCGAATCCCAGGCCACATGATAGCCCCGGGAACCCCCATGAAAATACTGGTATTCCGTCCCGTCAAACTTTGATAAACCTTCGACCTCGTTCTTTACACTATGGGAATGGACCAGGTCGATGATCACAGCGATATTTCGCTGGTGTGCTTCATCAATCAGGCGTTTCAGCTGTTGGGGGGTCCCAAACCGGGAGGAAGGGGCAAAAAAATTGGCCACATGATAGCCGAAAGACGCATAATAGGGATGCTCCTGAACGGCCATCAGTTGGATGGTATTGTAACCGGCTTTTTCAATGCGGGGAAGCACATTGAGGCGAAAATCGTCGTAGGAAGCAATGCGTCCTTCCTCGGAGGACATGCCCACATGGGCCTCATAGATCTTGAGGAAGGGATGGCGGTTTTCAAAATCGGGATTTTGCCAGTGGTAGGTGCTGAGCCATACCTGGGCGTTAAAAATACCACTATCCTCATCCTTTACCACTCGACGGGCGTAGGCCGGGATGCGGTCGCCTTCCCCTCCATCCCAGAAAATCCTCAGCCGGTAAAGGTCATGGTCGTTGAGCCGATCGGCGGGAAAAGTAATCTCCCAGTCGCCTTGATCATTCAGGCGCGAGAGACTGAACTCTTCACGGCAGGCCCAGCCCGAAAAATCGCCAATCAGGTATATTTTTCGGGCATTGGGGGCCCACTCCCGGAAAACCCAGCCATCATCACGCAAGTGAAGTCCATAATACTCATGTGCAGAAGCAAAATCGCTCAGGGACATCTTCCCCTGGGTCAGTTGATCACGGGTTTGCTCGGTCTTTTTTTTGCGCGACTCGATCAGGTCAAGGTAGGGCCTCAGATAAGGATCTTCAGTTAATTGGATTTTTCTTTTCAAAGCAAAATATTTTGGTTAAACGCTGAATGTTAGATTCAAAGCTAAATGTTGGTTGATTTTTCAATGGCGAAGAAGGGGATCATTCTTTAAATGGTTCATTGATCACTTCCATACCAATATAATGGTCAACCATACATTTAGAACCTCGTCAATGGTTTTATACGACCAGGGGTCGATGCAACATTTTTTCGTAGAGGCTGATGTATTTATGTGCGGTTTGAGACAGGTTAAACTGCTCGCGGCTTTCCTTCATGATGCGGGAAATCTGTTGCCCTTTGATTTCGGGTGAAGAATGGAAAAACTGCATAGCCTGATCGACAGCCCATTCCAGCCCTCCGGCATCAAAAACCTCAAACAAGAAGCCATTGCCACGGTTTTCCTCCACATTGAGGTGTTCCACGGTATCATGGAGCCCACCGGTATCGAAGGCTACGGGCAAACTGCCAAACAGAGCCCCGATCATTTGAGGCAATCCACAGGGTTCAAATTTGGAAGGCATCAGCACAAAATCACTGGCGGCATAAGCCTGATGGGAAAGCTTCTCATCGAAGGCAGATACCGCTACACGGTCGAACAGGTCGTGAAACCGCACAATATTACGAAACACTTCCTGGTAGCTGCCATTGGCCACAAAAACCATTTGCAGGTTATCCTCGTGATAGGAAGCCACCAGGTGATACAGCACATGGGCCAGCAGGTCACAGCCTTTTTGGACCGGGTCGAGCCGGGAAGGCCAGAAAAACAAAGGCGCCTCGGGATCCTCACTGAGCCCGAGCTTTTTCTGCAGCACGGTTTTGTTGCGGGTCTTGTTTTTCATGGGGGCATCATAGCTGTAGTGAAACTCAAGATTGGGATCCTCTTCGGGATTAAAGACCTTATCCGGGGCATTGGTGATGCCAAAAGCACAACCGGCATGTTCCTTGTTAATGATCTCCTGGCGGATCGGATCCGGAACAAAATTATGCCATCCATCGGTGATCTCACGCAAAAAGGTTGGACTGACCGTATTGATAAAGTGCGCGCCAAAGATGCCACTGGCCAGCAAATCGACCAGGTTGCGCTCGCGGCTCTCCTCGTAGTTAGCAGGGGGCCAGCTAAAGTAAAGGTTTTGCCAGAATTCAGCCGCATCAATGCCCCGATCTTCAATGTGGGCCAGGCTGATCTTCTGGGTGTGGATATTATGAATGGTGAACAAACAAGGAATGGCCCGGCGCCTGGCCATGGCAGGTATCAAACCTGTCATCCAGTCATTGCAATGAATCAAATCAGGCTTGACGGTGGTGATGATGTTGTTGATGGCTTCCCGCTGAAAAGCCAGGGAAATATTGGCTGCTTCCTCCCCATAACCACTGTAAATGGAATCGCGGTAATAAAAAATGCGGTCTTCAGCCAGATGAATCCGCGAATCCGGCAGTTTTTCCTGGAAAATACGCAATTCATCGCTGATGAGCTGGCCGATGTCAATGTTAAACATCCGCCGGTAATGGGGCAGGGCCACATGAACGTCCGCCCCAAGGCTGTAGAGTTCAGAGACCAGCGAAGCGGAAACATCCGCCATACCTCCGGCCTTGGCGGTTAAAACATTGGCCATATTTCCCATTCCCCGGGGAAGATAAGTAATCTCCGGGGTGATGATCAATATCCGTGGATTCCTCAACTTCTGAGGCGCTCTGTCTTTTGCTCGAACTTGCTGTTGGAGATATTCGTTCATTCGAATAAAATTCAATTAACAGTTTGTATTTCAGTATAATAATAACATATGATTCGTTGGTCTAGGTAACCTCTGCCATGGAACCCGCATGTTTTGCAGCGTTTTGTTGTAAAAGCCAGTGCCTCCCCCCTGTTTTGTTTCAAGTAATGTACACGGGTTCAAAGGAAAAACACATTATACCATTGCAAATCAATCCATTGATAAGCAATGGCAGCATGTGGCTAAATCTTCACCGGAGAAAAGTCAGGTGTGATACATGCCATTATGAATATCCATGCAAAGCAAAAAATGGCTTTGAGCCAAAGTTTCCGCGAAGCCAAAAGCAACTGCGGACATGGCTAAAACCTACAGCCATAAAGTTTTTCACAGAACCGATCATATCTCCGCCCAGGTCACCATTCCCGGCATGATATTCTTCCAAACCCGGTCTTTCGGCACGGCCCGCACGGTAAACCCATACCTGCCGGCGGTGTCACATTCAATCTCACTGGCATAATGATAATACCCCTTTTCTTTCCGCTCAACAAGATCCATCTGGATGCTATTGGACTGCTCAATAACATTCATCGGGCCAACCGGGCCATAGTATACTTCCAGATCGACCGATTCGGGGGAAATGCTGCCCAGAAAAACTTTTGCCATAACCTTAAACCGGTCGCCCACCCGAAGGGAACTTAAATCGCTGTCGGCTTTTGGGGGGTAGATCTTGATATTATCCCAGTGTTCCTTAAGATTTGTATGGCGCCGGGCATATTCTTTGGCCTGGGCATAATTATTGGCCGAGAGCATGTCATAATTTTTCACCCCGGGCATATAGGTATAATCCAGATACTCCTTGACCATGCGGTGACTGGAATAATAAGAAAGGATTGTTTTAATGGACTCCTTCATTTTGGTGACCCACTCTTCGGGGATGTTACCGCTTTTGTTCTGGTAATAGAGGGGAATGATTTCATTTTCCAGGGTATTATAGAGGTACTGGGCTTCGATGTGGTCCTGATAATTCAGGTCATCATAGACTTCACCGTTGCCGATGGACCATCCGTTTTTTCCATTATAGGCTTCAGCCCACCAGCCATCAAGCACGCTAAAGTTGATGGCCCCGTTGAGGGCGGCCTTCATTCCGGAAGTTCCGCTGGCTTCCCTGGGCCGTCTGGGGTTATTCAGCCAAACATCCACTCCCTGGACCATACGTTCGGCCACAAACATGTCATAATCTTCGAGGAAAACGATCCGGTTGCCCATTTCGGGATCCTTGGAGAGGTTATAGAGCTGCTGGATCAGCTTCTTTCCGCCTTCGTCGGCCGGATGGGCTTTTCCGGCAAAGACAAGCTGAATGGGCTGTTCATCATTGGTGATCAAACGCTTCAGCCTTTCTATATCGTGCAATATCAGGGTAGCCCGTTTATAGGTAGCAAAGCGCCGGGCAAACCCTATGGTCAGGGTATTGTTGTCCAGTACGTTTTCGGCCTTAGAGATTTCATAACCCGGGGCTTTATTGGCCTTGAGGGATTCCTGCAACCTTCTTCGAACGGTGGCGATCATGCGCGATCCGGCTATCTCATGGGCATGCCAGAGCTCTTCAGCGGGTATTCCATCGAGCGCGCGTATTTCACCGCCGTTAAACAGCCCGTGATCCCAGCCGCTGCCGATGTATCGCTCCAAAAGGGAGGCAATCTCCTCACTGATCCAGCTCAATAGATGCACCCCATTGGTGATATGATGTATCGGAGTTTCCTCCACCGCATGATTGGGCCAAAGGTGCGACCACATATCCCTTGATACCTTTCCGTGCAGTTCGCTGACACCATTGGAAAAAGAGGAGGTGCGCAAGCCCAAAATCGTCATGGACATCTCCTTTTGATCATCCTGCTCGGTCTCTTCCGGCTCTTCAACCTGGGCCAGAGAAAAAACATCATTGACCTCGAGGGCAAATTCTTCCATCACTGCCTCCAGATGCGGCCGTAAAAGATCGATCTTAAAGGATTCATGTCCCGCCGGCACCGGGGTGTGGGTGGTGAAAACCTTGGTTCTTGGCACCAATTGTAAGGCCTCATCCAGGCTGATGCCATGTTGTTGTACAATATGATTCAACCGGGCAATATTCAAAAAGGCCGCATGCCCCTCATTGATGTGACAGATTTTGGGTTCAAGGCCCATTTGAGTAAGGGCGGCAAATCCCCCAATGCCCAAGAGCAACTCCTGCCGCAGACGCATCTTCCGATCGCCTCCATATAAACGGGAAGTGATTTCGCGGTGTTCCGGTTTGTTGTCCGGTATGTTGGCATCCAACAGATACAACTTCGTACGTCCTACATCAACCTGCCATACAGCTGCTTTCAACAACCCATCCGGCAGGTTCACCCGCACTATCAAATCTTTGCCCGAAGAATCAATGACCCTCTGAAAAGGCATATGTTGAAGCATATTGGCCGGATAGCTCTCTTCCTGCCAGCCTTCATTATTCAAATGCTGGCGGAAATAGCCTTCCCGGTAAAACAATCCCACCCCGTTCAAACACATATCCAGATCAGAAGCGGTCTTTAAATGATCACCGGCCAAAACGCCCAATCCACCAGAATAAGTACGGATGCTTTCATGCAGTCCGTACTCCAGGGAAAAATAAGCCACACATCCCTGTTGATCAGCTTTGGACCTTGGTTGCTCTACATCAGATTCAAATTGATATTTAACCTCATTCAAGTGCTGAACAAAGCCTTCATCATTAGAGAGTTCCTCCAGCCGTTCCTGGCTTACCGAAAGCAACAGGGCCATGGGATTGCGCTCGCATTCATACCACAACGAAGGCTGGATCCTGCGGAACAAATTCTGCGCATTGGAACTCCACGTCCACCAAAGATTCCTTGAGAGTTTTTCAAGAAATTTGATGTTTTCCGGAATCTTGGGCGCTACATTAAAAATCTTCAGTTTATGCATATCTCATCATTGAAAAAATAAAAAACAATAACCTGCAAAGTTAATCAATCCCAAACGTTGTTTTCACTGTTAAAATAAAAATATCCTTGAACCACTATCCCCCCTAGCGGGGCACCTAAAATACTACCCCGCTTAGCGGGGTTAAAAACAATAACCCGAACCACTACCCCGCTTAGCGGGGTTCACGAAAGCGATCTCCGAGGTCGTCAACTCATTGAACCACTACCCCGCTTAGCGGAGGCACGAAAGCGATCTCCGAGGTCGTCAACTCATTGAACCACTACCCCGCTTAGCGGAGGCACGAAAGCAGATTCACCGCATGTAGGTTCCACAAATGAAGGCTCGCTGGAGATGAGCACCCGGATATTCGCACAAAATGGCAACGCCCGAACCGACCTGTAAAAACCCTAAAAGAACATCGGGATAAGTAAGGTACAAAAATGGGCTGAGGTATCAAAAAAATCGCCTATATTATCCCAAGATCCTTGGGAGGATCCGGGTTTTTTGAGAAAAACCCAAATTTTTCGTGAACAATAGTGCCTCCATGTTTCAGGAACATAGCACCATTTTGGGGTTGAACCCGCATCCAATGGGCTCAAAAAAAACACATTCAAATGCACGCGGATTGAATGGCGGTTTCAATAACCTCTTACCCTGGCTTAATTAAAGATCAGATTTCAGAATTTAAAACAGCCACAACATAAACACATGAACCTACCCACACCAAAAATGCGGGCAGGAGCAATTGGGTGGGAGGATACCGGATCAGACAATCATCAAACTGTTCAAAGAGCCCATCGAATTGGGCACCCAATCTTCGCATTCAGGATCAATGCTCCAGTGGCCGTCAATAATAAATTTATACTGGTATTCTCCCGGCTTAAGCAGCATGGTAAGGGTATAATTGCCACTGTGGTCTTTATCTTTCATTTTCCGGCTGGTGGGGTCCCAATTGTTAAAATCACCGGCTAAATAAACATCGCTGCCCGGCTGTGCTTTCAGCCGGAAAGTAACCCGCTTACGAGCAACTTTTGTGCTGGTTTTGGTTTTTGTTGGTGTACGCATCTTTTAATAAATTTTATAGTCAATAATCAAGGATTACGAGTATTCCTGCAAGAAGCAGAATCAAGGTCCGGCAAAGAGGATCGGAAACAAAATTAATGGAGAAAAGCAGGCATAAAATTAAGACAATATTTTTTAACTATTAAGAAATCGGAGATTTTTTTTGACCTGAAAATGAATTTTTTTGGTTTATGGTTCTCCAGCACATAACCCCGTTATAGATAACCCTGCGGAGTGCTTTTGGGTAGGTGGGTTTGAATTTGAACGGGGTTGGGTTAAATCGGAGTTAAGTGGTTTGTAACCCCGCTAAGCGGGGTGATATTTTTTTTACCCCGCTAAGCGGGGGTTATTTTTAAGCGGGGTGGTCTTCGTAGCTTACCCCGCTAAGCGGGGTAGTCTTCAGGGAATAGACCGAGCAGGCGGGCGACGCGGAAGAACTCTGTTATCCCCCATGCCTGGGCAAAGCAACCCTTCTGATGATGGGGATAATTGCCATCGAGGAGTTCGGGTAAATGGCCAATACAGCCGTGGTTAAACGTTTGGATGGAGGCCGAGAGGATATCGGCGCCTCTTTGTCGGGCCTGGTGGCCATAGGTAATCCACAGGGCTTCGCAGTAGGAAGGCAGAGGCCATGTCCAGGCGGTGCCATTGTGATAGGCCGGTTTGCGTTGCCAGTCTTCATCGCCTGAATAGTGGCCCTGATAGGGATGATGGGGGTTGTTCAGCAGCTGGCCCCGGTGATGGACAGCCAGGGGGTATTGAACGGGGCGGTCGGCCAGGCTGCGGATGGCCCCGGGAATGACCAGCTCTTCGGCAACGGCCACGATGCCAGCCATCAGGTCGGGGTCATCAATGGCCCCCAGGGTAATGGCAAAAAGCTGATTGGGGCGGATATGGTCGTCCGGGGTGGCCTGATGGGCGGGCACGAAAGACTGTGCATGCAGACAGTCGGATAAAAAATACCCCCCGGCCGACAAGGTATCGGGATTGGGCATCTTAAAATACTGAACCATGGATTGCTGAACCTTTCGGGCAAGAGCTTCCCACTGCTGCGGCGGCTGCTCCAATTCGGAAAGAAAAACCAGGGCATGATGCCACAAGGCCTGTATCTCGACGGGATAACCCTGCCGGGGGGTTCCGGCCGGATAATTGGTATCCATCCAGGTGAAATGGGTGGGGCTGTATATCAGCCCGCTTTCCGGGTCCATCTGAATGCCGTTGGGGGTACCCTCCTGGTAATGAAGGATGATGGAGGTGATCACCTGATGAAGGGTTCTTCCGCCCACATCCTTGTCCAGCAGGGGTTTGCCTTTTTTCCGGTAAAGGGCACGAACAGCGGCTATGAACCACAGGGGGGCATCGGAGGTATCGCGGTTGGAAATATCTGCTCCATGAAGCACGTTGGGCAGGGTACCCCGGTCTTCAAAAGAAGCGAAGCCGGCAAGGATATTTTCAGCCGCCTGATCGTAACCGGCGGCAATGAGGCCCCGCAGGCATATCAGGGTGTCGCGGCCCCAATCCAAAAACCAGGGGAAACCGGCAATAACAGTTTGATTGCTGTTGCGGCGTACCATGAACTGGCGAATTCCCCGGGCCAACAAGCCCGCTATATCTTTGCCATCATCGCTGGTCGATACATCAGCCGTTTGGGTCGTTTCCGAAGGCGAATGGGCAGGTTCCATGGCTTCAGTCTCGACAACAGCCTCCATCACGGCTTGCTGGCCGCCGGTGAGATCCACACGGAAATACCCCGGACTGTACAAATCGCCATTGCCATCCATGCCTCTTTCCACCTCCAGCGGCCGGTTAACCATATACTGCCATTCATCTTCCCGGACAAATTGGCCCGGGGCAAGCTCCACCCGCAACTTTTTATCCTCCCGGTCAAAGACAAAGCCCCCGGAGTGCTCCTGTATCCGGTTGGGCCAGTCCTGTTCAGGACCGGTAAAAGCCTTGGTCAGATGATGGTGGTTTCGGCTTTCCATATCGGGCCGCAGAATCACCTTCACCGGCACATCATCGGCGGGGGTGGAGGCGTTGGCCGATGCCTCACGCTTAACGACCAGGCGCAAATGATCGGCGCTGTGATCATAATCCATTGTTAACCAAAGGGGAATGAATAAACCTCCGCCAGCAGGCATTTCAAAGTAGTATTGGGTGGTATTATCGCGGTGGACAAAACGGTGCTGATACTCAGGGCCCAGGGCTCGTGAAAAACCTTTACAGACGGCCCATCCCCGCAGGCGGGTCAGCATAATATAACGGTCTTCAGGATGACCCGGGTTCAGATTGGCGGCAATCAACCCATCATATTTGCTTTGCAAGGCAGAAAAGGCGCCCCGGGCAATGCTGACACCTCCGCCCTCATTGACCGAGAGGGCGCAAAGTGCTGGATCCTTCCGGATAGCATCCCGGTGAAAGGTTTCCTGCAGGTCAAACATACCCGCTGAGGCCACCATCAAATGTCCCGTATCACGCCTGACGCTTTCCCCGTCATACACTTCAATCTCCAGATAATACCTGTGGTTCGGAGTATCAAAAACCCCGGGCGGTATGATGGACACGTATTGACCCTCGCGCAGGTAAAACCCCTCCCCATGCTCAATGACCTTGGCGGTATTGCGTATGCGGAAACGAAAATAATGGCCGGCCATTACCATCACCGGTGTGCCGGATGGCACGATCACCATGCGTCGGACATCGCGCGGATGCGACCATTGCACCACGGGAGGCCGCCGGGTGAAATGGGCAAAGAAAAAGCCATAGGGGTCTGCTTCAAACTCACCCGTGCGCTCTTCCACCCATTGCTCTGAAAGCTCGTAACCATCAGAGAGGAAGAGTTTCATTACCTGCAGCTTAAGAAGCCGCTCTGATTTGGTCTTTCTAATAAAAGCATCCACCCGCTGGTCGACCACCTGGCGGTGATAGGAAGGATCACTACAAACGGCAGCCACCTGATGGGGTTTGAGTTGAATGCGAAACTCATTGCCCCAGTTTTTCCAGACCAGGTCCTCTCCAGAGAGCAAATCCTGCGAATTTTCATACATTTCGCGGCTGTAGCGGATGTCGACAAACAGTTCGTTGGGCTGGTCATTCAGATTGGCCAGGATGATCAGGGTATGCTTTTTATCGGGTGAATAGCGCTTATAGGCAATGCTGTTGGTATGGCTGGTATGAATTTTTTCAAGCGAACTGCCGGCTTGAAAAGCCGGATGGGTTTTAATGATGTTGTTGAGTTTTCGGATCCAGGAGATCTGGTTATCCGGATTGCCCCAATTCATACTGGTTAGGCGGTGCACATCGATTTTTTCATGGGCAAACCATTCCACCCCGCAAGACATGCCAAAAGTTCCGGTATCGGAGAGAAGGGCCGTCAGGGCGTTGCGCAGACGGGAGAAATCATGGGAGACAGCCGCCAGGCGATTGTTATCATGGGTCTCGGAGAAATTCACCAGGGGCCCTTTGGAGAAAGTTGTGCGGGCATATTCGTCAATATACCATTCCATCTGGCCCTGGTCATAATTTTGAAACATCTCGGAATAGGCCCAATCCAGGTTGCATTCGGTGAGCAACTTCTCGGTGGTGGAAACCTTACCGCCCAAGCCTTCGAGCAGGAAGATGGTGGAGGGATATTCCCTTTTCACCCGGGCAGTGATATAGAGCCAGGCTTCGGGAGGGATCATATAACCGGCGTCGCAACGGAAACCGTCCACCCCTTTACTGCACCAGAACAGGAACACCTCGGCCATATATCGCCAAAGCCCGGGCTGGTCATAATCAAGCTTGGCCAAATCGCTCCATGTTACACCCCATGCACCGGGTGAGACAAATTTTCCCGAGGAAGATTTGACGAAATATTCCGGATGGTGCACCTGAAGCTGTGAGGCCCAGCCGGTGTGGTTGACCGGAATATCCATAAAAATCCGGGCATGCTTGGCATGAACCGCATCAATCAATTCACCAAACTGTTCCATGGGGGTGGTTAGCTTATCAAACTCAGCCAGGGCCGGATCAACATTCATAAAATCCAGGGCGGCATAGGGGCTGCCAAACAAGCCCATCCGGGCATAGGTGGTGGGGGTAGGATGAACCGGCAGCAGCATAATGATGTCAAAGCCCAGGGTATCAACGATGAAGTCGACCTGTTGGGCTAAATCTCTGAATTTTCCTGAATCGGGAATAAGGGCATAGTCCTTGTTCTTAACATCGCCCAACTGGCCAAGCTCCCTGCGGATATGGCTTATGGCCTGCTCGCCTATGAAAAGCCGCACAAATGCCGAATAGATAGAATTGCTGATGACCGAATCGGCCGGTTCAATCTTGACAAAAAGGTTATCGCCCCCGGGCCACACGGGCTCATATTCGCCTTCAGGCAGGAAAAAAGCTTTCGCTTCAAAAAATCCCACACTCACCAGGGGAACAGAGATGACAAAGGTATCCGAGCCCTCGCGCTGCATCTGAAAATCGCCCCATTCCTGGAAACGCCTGGGAGAACCCTGCTCCGTATAATCGATGATTTCACGCAACTTATGTTTCGGGGCAAACAAGCTGGTGCGCAGATAAGCCCGCCCCTGCCAGTGAGAAGGTACCCTCAGGGTAATGTCCAAAAAATCTCCCTCCCGGTAAATATGATAGGTACCGGGCTGTGGTGTTTGTATCAATTCTGCTTGCCCCATTATACGGATAAAGTATTGATAAAAAGGGATGAACCTGTCAAACTGAATTCACAATTGATTGCTTAACCCACCCTTGAACTAATTCTTGTCACTCAATAAAGAGCACCTGTTTCATTCATATCCTTGTTGCCAGGTTCCTCCATGCAGCAGGCACCATCTAAAGACCGGGGAACATCCACTCATTGTTGACGACTGCCTCATCAAGGAAACCACCTACATAGTCCCCTTCCTTTTCAGGCGGGCACCTAAATGCGGGTTTACTTCCGCACCCCAACTAAAGCAGCATGGTAAACATCAGCCCAAAAGTGCAAAAAAGCTAAAAAAACAAAGGCAATGATAAAGATAGTAAAACTATTTGAGATTTGCTTTAAGCAGCTCGATGTATTGTTTTTTCAATTCCTCATTGCCGCCAATGACACCGGCCAGATAGTTATCATGGGGATAAAGCCAGATGCTGCCGTTATAGGGATCTTCCACCTGGATGACATCCTGGTGTCTTTTGTCCTTTGGATGCTCCAAAAAATCCAGGTAACGGGAAAGCATGTCGCCGGCCGATTGCTGGCTGTCGGGAGCCAGGACGAAGACCTTAAAACGCTGGTCTTTACGCTTATAATCGGCCACATAGGCAGACTTCAGATAGCTGTAACCCATATAATTGGCTGCGATGTATTTTTCTGTATTCTTCATTCTCCCTTTTTGGGGCAACAGCTCAAGCTGCCCGGGCAACTGATCCGATGTATTCAGTTTGTGGTCGATTTGCCGGGCCAACTTATCCATGGCCGAACCCATCTTTTCAGCATTGGTGGATATTTGGACATAGTAAGGTCCGGTAATAAAATAATAGGCGTACTGATCTTTGAAGCCCTGGGCCCCTACTGAGACAAAATCATAATCGGGATTTCTTTCCTGGGAGTAGATCCCAAAAGCATTGGTCGGGCTGCTGTGCTGAAAGACATAGACTTTCAGGCGCTGATCCTGGTCATTGAAATATTCGGCCGTATATAACTTTTGAAAGTCATAGCTCAGATAGGCATCGGCCGCCCCGTTGATGATATTCCACAGGTTACCGGGGTTATAAACCTTATCGCCTATTTGCAGTTCCCAGCCATCCATGGCGGGAAAAAGCCTTTCCTTTTTCTCATCCCCGCGGGCTGAATGGGCCGCGATGACCAAAAGGGCAAGGCTTACAAACAAGGCATGTTTAAATAGTTGTCGGTTCATGGTCTCAATCAATTTGGATTAAACAAGGAAATCATCAGGCATTTTTGATATCCGGCTGATATCGGCCAATTTGGAAGGAACGTCAAATCCCTTAACACACCTTGCCGTACAGATGGAACAATCGCTGCAGGGGTTATCGCGGATGTCATGCTCCTGGAGAACTTGTTTGGCCTTTTTCATTTCCCGGTATCCATAGGCATACATATAAGCCCGCATCATTTCAGGGATGGGCAGGTTTTTGCGGCATTCCGCCTTACAGGTTTCACATCCATTGCAATACAAACCTTTTTCTGCGGAAGCCATGGAAAGGAAGCGCTCTTCCTCCGGGGTCAGTTCCAGATGCTCCATAACCGAGAAATTTTGACGGAGGTGCTCAAAATTGATGATCCCCGGAATGGTGGTATGGACATTGGGATTATTGAGCACCCATTTCAGGGCTGCCTTGAAATCCACCGGTTTATCGGCATCTTTCCCCAGGCTTCCCCCGGCCATGGATTTCATCCCCACAATACCGATCCCGGCGTCGGCAGCTTTGGCGATCATCTTATTCATTTGATCGCGGTGGTCCTGTTTAAAATTGTAAGCCGTCAGAATCACCTCATACACACCACTATCGATGGCAGCCTGGATGACTTCGGGTTCATTTTTATGGGTAGAAAGGCCGATATAGCGGGCTTTCCCCTGCTTCTTGGCTGTTTTCAGGGCATCGAGGATGGGCTCATAAAGGGCCGCCTGCCTGGCTGAAATGCTGTGCACGTAAAGGATGTCGACATAATCCATTTGCAACCGCTCCAGGCTGATATCGAGCTTATCGAGAAAAGCTTTCTTGGTGGTTCCGCTTTTCAGATGGCCCGTTTCCCGGTCTTTTTCCTCGGGTGGCACTTTTGTAGCAATGGTGAACGATTTGCGGGGATACTCCTTCAGGACCTTTCCCAGCATTTTTTCATTGTTGCCGCGCTGATAGACATGGGCGGTGTCGAAATGCTGGAAACCGGTTTCCATAGCGGCCTTGATCAGGCTGGGATTTTTCGCCTCCATTACCCCATAACTGACAATGGGCAGTTCAATATCGGTATTGCCCAACTGCCGTTTAATGACTTTTCCCTTTTGCATCTCCCGGCCAACCGGTGTAATCTTTTCGGCACCGGTCAGGCGGTTGGCAACAAAAGCACCAGCAGCTCCAAGAACTGAGGTCTTCAAAAAGGCTCTTCGGTTCAGGTTGCTCATATTGTAATATTTAGGTTTTAATAGATTTTTGTCCGTTTTTGTTCCTTTCCATACCCCCGAAGTAAATGACACGCGCACGGGATGGAACGGGCAATGTCTAAATCAGCAAGATAGCAAGTTTAGCTGTTAAATCAAAAACAGGAGCCGGATATTTTGTAGGAAAAATGCGATGGTTTATATCGGAGCGGGTAAACCCTGCCAGTGGATGATGGTGGTTGAATCCACCCCAAATTTGAAGATTGACGCTTTCCAGACCTTTTGCAAGGGTTCATCCGCTTTGAAAGGGTTGATCATCTTCGCAGAGCCCTGCGGACCATAAGGAATTCATTGATGTTGTCCATATCGATGATCCCGGCCAGTTGTTCACCCTTTAATACGGGTGCCATGGTGATTTGCTGGGTTCTCATCTGCTCATAGGCCTTTTCCAGGGACGTATCATGGGAGAAAGTGGTCACCCCGGTGTTCATAATATTACGGATGGCCACCTGCTGGTCATAGCGGGTCAATCCCTGGATGATATCATTGCGGGTAAGAATGCCCCGGACTTTTCCGGCTTCCGTGACAATAAAGCGTTGTTCGGGGCCATCCAGCAGAATATCCACGGCCCGTCTGATGGGATCATCAGGATGCAGGGGGGTGTATTCATGCATCAAAACATGTTCAACCGTATAACCAGCCAGGACGGAAGAATACTTCACCAGCTCGTATTCGCGCTGGGCCCCGATATAAATGAAAATGGCAATAAAAATCAGGAAAGGGTTGGTATAGAGGCCCCAAAGGGCAATAAAAAAGGCAAACATCTTGCCAATGTTCATGGCCACATAGGTGGCCTGGTCGCGTGCCATCTTAAGGGCGAGCAGGGAGCGGAAAACCCGCCCGCCGTCCATGGGAAAGGCCGGTATCAGGTTGAACAGGGCCAGCATCAGATTGGCCAGCATCAAAATCAGCAGGAAATTGGAATGGTTGATCTCCTGGAAATTGGAGGGTTCAAAGTCAAGCCCACCGGTCATGGCCAAAAACAGCCAAAGCACCAAAGCGATGGCAATATTCATGAGGGGGCCGGCTAAAGACACAGCCAACTCCTGCCGGGGATCGTCCGGCATCTTTTCCAGATCAGCCACCCCGCCAATGGGCAAAAGGGTGATGCTCCGGGTGTTGATCCCATAACGCCGGGCCATCAGTGAATGAGAAAGCTCATGCAAAACCACGCACACAAATATCGCCAGGACAAACAACACGGAAAAAACAATTTGTTGCAGATCAAGGCCTTGCTGGAGATCAATGAAAATCACCCAGGCAATGATCAACAAAAAAGTCCAATGGACCGATACCCTTATTCCAAAAGGCCTGCCCAGATCTACAGCATACTTCATTCGTATAAAGGCTTATTCAAAATGATCACGGCATTTAGCATTCAAGTTAATGATTATTTATCAATCCAACATAATCATGGCCAAGGATTATTGTTGGCATCCTGGTCCGACCCCGCTAAGCGGGGTCATACCGCCTGGTTTTACCCCCGCTAGGCGGGGTCATACATACCCCACTCGCTTCCTACCCCCGCTAAGCGGGGTTCATTTCGGGTTAGACCCCGCTAAGCGGGGTTCATTCCGACCCCGCTAAGCGGGGTCGTTTACGGGGTCAATTTATGATCCTTCCGCGCCCTTTCGGAAATAAGGTTCCATGGCATCCCGCAGTTGTTTGACCAGCACCGGATCATCCTGCTCATAAACATCGGGAATATTAAAAACAAGTATACGCCCCGCTTCAACATCATAATCGCGCATGATCACCTCTTTCATAAAATGCTCCATCACAAATATCAAATCGGCTTTTTGGACCAAATCCTTGTTAACGGGCTGTACAGCCATTGGAGAAAGTCCTGCCGAAACACATTCAACCGGCAGGTTGCTTTCCCGGGCCAACCCTTTGCAAACTGTCTCGGCCGTAGGGCTGCGCTGCATATTGGCCATACAGACAAACAGGTAAACAGATTTTTTCATGACAACAAAAATTTATTCATTCACCCGATAATATCACTTTTATTCGATTTGTCAAACACTTCCCCGGGGAACCATATTATAAGCCATCCGGATTTAAACCACCCCTGCCAAAACACATCTAACCTAGATAAAATGAAGAAGCAATACAAATTCAAATGGCTAACCCACCCAACACCGGGGCCGACCCCGCCCTTTTATGACACGAACACAACCTTAACAATGTCCCATCAAAAACTCATATAAAGTGCCCCATCAAAACATCGCTTTGACTCAAGCACAATTCCAAAAACCCAAAAGACAAAAAACATTAAATATCAGAAGACTATGACAACACCCTCTTTTACAGCCGGGCTCATGATGTTGCTAATGGCGGCTCTGGCAACCCAGGCTCAAAACGAAAACAACATACACTTCATGACCGATCCCAGCATTTCTCCGGATGGGGAGACGGTAGTATTCACCTACGGAAATGATCTGTGGCGCACCGGGGTGAACCAGGAAGACGCCTACCGGATAACGGCTATGGAAGGGGTTGAAAGTCATGCGTGTTTTTCTCCGGATGGGCAATGGCTGGCCTTTTCAGCCACCAAAAACGGCAATGCCGATGTTTATGTCATGCCGGTGGAAGGGGGTGAGATCCGGCAGCTCACCTGGCATGATGCCGCCGATCATCCGGAGAACTGGTCATGGGACAGTCAAACCATTTATTTCACCTCGGAGCGATACAACCAGTTTGCCTCTTTCCAGGTTGCGCGGGAAGGGTCCACGCCACGGCGCATGTTTAGCAACTATTTCAACACCCCCCATCACCTGGCGCCTCATCCCGGTGACAGCACATTCTACTTCACCGAATCATGGGAGAGCTATCGCTTTCCCCAGCGCAAAAAGTATCGGGGTGCGCACAATCCCGACATTAAATCCTACAACCTGCAAACACACAAGTACCGTGAGCATACCACTTTTGAGGGAAAAGATTTATGGCCCACCATTGACCGGCAGGGGCAGGTGTTTTTCGCCAGCGATCGATGGAATGGCGAATACAACCTCTACACCCTCGAAGATGGGGGAAAGGAGCGGCTCACCGGCTTTTCCGCTTCAATAGGCAGGCCCCGGGTCAGTGCCAACGGAGAAAAAATCGTTTTTTGCAAATCTTACAAACCCCATATATACGATGTCTCAAGTGGTCAAACCCGGCCCCTGGCGGTCGACCTTCTCCGCCATGATGAGCTGACTACCAGCAAAGATTGCCAGGTGAAAGGCAACATCACCGCCTTTGATGCGGCCCCTGACGGCAAAAAGCTGGCATTTGTAGCCCGGGGACGGCTTTTTGTTTCAGACCACAAAGGAAGGTTCATCCGTGAGCTCCGCACCAATCCACGTGAACGGGTTATTGAAGTCAAATGGATGCAAGACAGCAAAAACCTGGTCTTCACCCAAACCCAGCGGGGCTGGGCCAACCTGTTCACCATCTCGGCAGCAAAGGGCAGTGCCCCCCGCCAATTGACCAACAAAACCAGCACCCACCGGCTGATGTCGATGAACCATGAAAGAAACCGCCTGGCCTATATTCAGGGCAAAGACAGCCTGATGCTGATGAACCTGGAAGATTTCAATACGCGGCTCCTGGTCAAAGATGATTTCTGGTTCAGGGGCTCCCGACCCCGCTTCAGCCCCAATGATCAGTTCATCACCTATACGGCCTACCGCAATTTTGAACAGGATGTATTCATCTATAACCTGAACAACGCGAACAAATACAACCTCACCCGCTCAGGGGTCACCGAACGTCAGCCATTCTGGTCGCCCAACGGCAAATACATCTATCTGGCCAGCGACCGCTACCAGGCAGCCTTCCCACGAGGCACTGAGAACAGCCGAATATACCGCCTGCCCCTGTATAAATTTCAAAAGGCCTTCGAATACGATCAATACCAAAAAATGTTTGAAGACCCCCAACAAAACGACAGCCTCAATCCCGAAATCAAACTGGATTTGGAACAACTCTCCCGGCGATGGGAACAACTTGAAGTTAAAGCCCCGGAACAATTCAATCCCTATGTGTTCCGGAAAAAAGACCACAGCCTGGTATTCTTCGGCTCAACCCATGACGGGGATTATGGACTGTGGAAAAAAGAAATCAAGCCTTTCGCCGAAAACACCACCCATAAGATCAGCGACCAGGATTTCGAGGGCATTGTAAAAGCCCGAAAAAACTATTATACCCTTTCCGAAGGCAATATTCACCAGATCAAACCCGGCAGCAACGAGCTGGAAAAAATGGACATCCAACACGGTTTCAGCAAAAAACTGGCCCATGAATTTCACCAGATGTTCTATGAAAACTGGGCCATTCTTCAGGAAAACTTTTACGACAAAGATTTTCACGGGGTTGACTGGAAGCAGATGCGCCGGAAGTATGAGGTTTTCCTGGACCATGTGCGCACCCGAGATAACCTGCGCACCCTTTTTAACGACATGCTGGGTGAGTTGAATGCCTCCCACCTGGGTTTTTATTCTTCGGGGGAAAAGGAAGAGACTTATTATTCGTTGGAGACGGCGGCCACCGGCATCGTTTTTGACCGGAACCATCCCTGGCAGGTAAAGCGGATCGTAGCTCAATCGCCGCTGGACCGGACCGACGGAAAGCTGGAACCCGGCGACCGTCTGGTGGCTGTCAATGGCGAACCGGTTCATCCTGAACAAAACCGAAACGCATGTTTCAGTTTTGCCGAGCGCCCGCAGGAAATGACCATGACCTTCACCCGGGGCACAGATAGTTTACAGGTGAAGGTGCATCCCATTTCATCGGGGCGCTTCAACGGGCTGCTTTATGATGAATGGATTGCCCGAAAGCAGAAGAAAGTGGATCAGCAAACGGATGGCAAAGTGGCTTATGTTTATATGAAGGATATGGGCACCTCCAGCCTGGAGGAGTTTTTGATTGAGATGACCACTGAAACGGTGCACCGGGAGGCGTTAATCCTTGATCTGCGGTATAATCGGGGTGGGAATGTACACGATGATGTGTTGCAGTTCCTCTCCCAGCGGCCCTATCTGCAGTGGAAATTCCGGGGAAGCAGCATGGAGCCCCAGCCCAATTTTGCCCCTTCCGGCAAACCCATTGTGATGCTGGTCAATGAACACAGCCTGAGCGATGCTGAAATGACCGCCGCCGGATTTAAAGCGCTCAACCTGGGTACGGTGGTGGGTACGGAAACCTACCGCTGGATCATTTTCACCTCCGGCAAACGGCTGGTGGATGGCTCCTATACACGGCTTCCGGCCTGGGGTTGCTATACCCTGGAAGGGGAAGACCTGGAAATGACCGGCGTGAAGCCCGATATTCGGGTGAACAACACCTTCAAGGACCGCCTCCAAGGGAACGACCCTCAATTGCAGAAAGCCATCGAACTGATCCGCAAAAAAATGCGGCAGGATTAACCCGCTCAGCAAAAGCTTCAAAATGGAACCCGCAGGTTTAATGCCTGGCCTTGCTGTCTAAGTCCATGCACGCGGGTTTCATTGAGCAACGACTTTTTGAGGTATATTAATCAGCACCGCATTGCACCACAGTCTATTCTTATCAGAACGACCGCCATAAAAGGCACATGCTTAACATATACATAGCCCTGTTGAGCAGGTTTCTGGTACAGGTTTGTTTAGTTATCCAGTTCTTTCACATTGTAATTTTTTTCCCTTTCCCGGGCTTTTTCCTCCCATTGCGGCACCACTTGATCGATGAATTTTTCCTTTTGCCGGTCGAGCCTGTCCATATCCAGGCCAACCACCTCTTGCGCCCTGGCCTTGGTAGAAATATCAGGCACGGGTACTTCCTTGTTGTAGCCCAGGTTTGAGAGGATCCGCGACAGTTTCAGCCTGGCATCCTGGGCGATGCCGATGGCCGTATTGTAAACCCGCAGGCACTCAATGGGGGCGTGGAAAGGAGCACCATGGCTGTTGGCAATATAACCCCAGCGCCACTGGGCATGGCGGATATCCATCAGGACCGGTTCCATCTGTTCTTTGGTGGCCCCCAACTCCCAGGCCTTTTGAGCTTCAAAATGGGCATGCACCAGTTTCTTTTCCAGTTCATACTGGCTGGCTTTGACTTTATCAAAACGAGAATACACATTTTCCCGGAACTCCTCTTCAGACTCCTGGTGACAGACCAGGCAGGTTTTGTCGATATATTTGAGGGGGGAGACAATTTTATGGTCGGTAAATTTCTGGCCTCCCTCGCTGGTATAGGGCATGTGGCAATCGGCGCAGGCCAGGCCGCGTTCGGCATGGATGCCCTGCATAAAAATCTCAAAATCGGGATGCTGAGCCTTAATCATCGGGGCTTTGCTGATGCCGTGGGTCCAGTCCGAAAAATTGCGCTCGTCATAGTAGGCTTCCATATCCTGTACTTCGCGGCCCTTATCCCAGGGGAAAACCAAATAATTGCCCTCGCCCTTGAAATAGTACTCGGAATGGCACTGGGCACAGACATATCTGCGCATCTGCTGGTGGGTGGCTTCCTCTATATCCTTTCCGTTGCGTTTGAAGGCTTCCACCAGGGCCGGTCGGGGCACATGCAGGTTCATGGTCTCCGCTTCATGACAATCGGCACAGCCAATGGGATTGACAATCTGATGGCCGCGTTCTTCCCACGAACCCTCATAAAAAGCTTCAGCCCCAATCTCACTCATTACCCTCGGTACATCCGGACTTTTACAGGTCCAGCAGGTATTGGGCATCGGGCTGCTACGACCATCGAGCGGGGCACCCGTTCTTAATATATCGCGGATGTCATGAATGGCCCAGGCATGCCCCTTCGACTGATTATACTCTTTGGAAAAGCCATAGTCGGCCCACAGGATCACCAGCCGCGGATTGCGTTTCAACATATCGATGGGCGCATTGCCGTTGTACTTGGTGTGGAAAGAGGTATCTTTGGTGGCTTTCCAACGCTCATACTGCCGGGGAAAATTCTCTCCCCATATCTCACTCCGGGGTTCCCACTGACCATGATCAACCTGGGGCTGATAAGCAAAATTGGCCTCAGCCCGCCTCTCCATGATGGAAGAAGACAACAGCCCCAGAAAAAATACCGCTACAACGGTAACCAAAAAAATCAACCATCCTATCCAGGGCTTTTCCTTTATGAGTTGTCGAATAGATTTCATATCAATGATGTTTAACGGATTGATGATATAAATTGCTAAAAGACCATTTCATCCTCCTTCTTAAACGTTTAACACAATATGGCTCCACCTCAAACACCCGTCTGCCAAATCCCCTGTTGCACCGTTTGCTCAAGCGTTTGCCTTATCGACTGCTTAGCCATTTGCTGAACCGTTTGCCTGATTCTCTTCTAAACCATTTGTTAAACCCCTTGCTATATCGACTGCTTAGCCATTTGCTAAACCGTTCACTACTTTGACTGCTAAGCCATTTGCTCATCCCCTTGCTATATCCCCTTTTAACCTTTTGCTAAAAAGTTTGTTAACCCGACCATTAAGCCCCATAAGACCCCATCCCCATCCGGGCAAATCACAACAAAAATGAACATCATTCCTGCTCCTCCATAATACGCTTCAGCCATTCAGGTACGGGACTTTGCGGAACAGGAACACGCGCAAAAGGCGTAAGGGACAAACTGTTTTCTCTTCCATGAGGTACCTCGCGATGACATTCCCAGCATTTGCGCCGGGTTCGTTGCTCAATGGTATGATGGGTTCTTTGAGTCAGAAGCCCCGGATCTTTGATCAGCTGCTCATGGCAGCGAATACAATTTTGCCGCACCACCTCTGCCCCGGCCTCCTTGATCTCTATCACCTGAGGCTCTTTGCGCAAGGTGAACAGGGTGGCATGGCGCATACCATCTTTCGCCTTGAAATAGTAATGATTGAAAAAATGATCATGGGGAACATGGCAGGAATTGCAGTTGGTGATCTCACGATGGGCACTGTGCGACCAGGTGGCATACTGGGGAGCCATGATGTGGCAGTTTACACATGCTTCAGGCCGGTCTGAAAGATAGGAATGGGCCTTGGAAATATAAAAAATGTATACCGTTAATCCGACAAAGATCCCCAGTATAATAATGACCGGCAACTTCCACTTATCCGGAGGCTTGATTTTGGAAAGCACCCTTTTCATCAGAGACGCGCTGCTTGAATGACTTATGCTTTATACAATCTTAAGCTTTTCAGTTTTTGGCCCTCAAGGCACCTTCCTTAACCTAAAGTTTATTTTCTTCAAGATGCGCATTGGCCTCAGAGGCATCCAACATTCATAAAAGACCCTCACCTCTTTTTCAAATGTAAGCCGTATTGATGGATTTCGGAATTGAATTGCTTTAATTCGAATAATTTAAATAAAATCTAAATACAAACAATCGCATAAACGGCTCGCATACAATGGGAGTGCATTCAAAAAAAACAAAAAAGAACCGGAAGAGCCCGCTAATCATCTAAGGCCGGGTTAAAAAGCGGCATGCAAGCAGCAACCTGAATTGGGGTAAAACAGATTGCCTGGCCGTGGCATGACCAATAAATGGACAGCGCCCGTTAAAACAAGTCCTAAACGTCCACCCCAAAAAACAGGCGGATGAAGTAGCTGATGCCAAAGGTCAGGGCAGCAACACCCAGGCTCAGGATGGCCATCTCCAGAAAGCGTTTCTTAAAATTCATGTCTTTGGCCACTGAGATGTAATAATTGAAGAACAGGATGATCAGGATGGCCAGGGCAAGGGTCACAGCCAGGCATATGAAATAGTTTTCAAGCACCAGATAAGGCAATATCAAAATGAAGACGGTGATGATATAGGCAAAGCCGGTATAAAGGGAGGAAGGCAATGCTTCCGAATCCTTCCCTTCCGATTTGTTGGACAGGTACTCGGAGGCGCCCATCGAAAAAGAAGCGGCAATGCCGGTAATCAAACCGGCAATGGCAATCAGCTGGGTTTTCTGAAGGGCCAGGGTCAAACCGGCCAGGGCTCCTGTCAGCTCAACCAGAGCATCGTTCAGGCCCAGCACGATGGATCCTACGTAGTCAAGCTGTTTTTCGCGAATCATGCCAATCAGGTTCTCCTCATGGCTGTCTTCATCATTGACAATGCTTTCGGCTTCCGGTATATAACGGGTAGCCTCCTGGTACATCTCCTGGGCGCCCTGTTCGCCGTTTTCCATGAGCTTGATACCAAAGGTCAGACCAAATAGCCGGGTAATCCAATAAAACTTAAAAACCTTCCACCGGTTGGGTTTCACTTCCTCCCCGCTATAGGATTTCCAGAAATTGTAATGCCTCAGCTCGTCCTCCCCTATGTCTTTAATTACCCGGGCATTGTCGCCCTTTATCCTCTTTGCCAGACGCTTATAGATGTGGTATTCGGTGATCTCGTTTTTCTGAAACTGCTTGACGTTTTCAACCTGTTCGGGGGTTAATTCCTGTTTACTCATGAAAGCTGGGTTTTATCGGATTGAATAATTTCAATTGTTTTTAGACCGGGGAATGAGATCATTCATGACCGTCCCGAATCATTCATACCTGGTTAGCCGCGATGGTTCGCGCGTCGATCATCAAGACGAGATCATTCACGGCCGTCTGGGATCATCCATACCTGGCTATCCAGAGGAATTGGCGCGTCGATCATCGAAATGGGATTCTTCATAACCGTCTGGAATCACATGCCCGTTGGTCGGGGCGAATGCTTTGCCTTTGAATCCATCAAAGGGAGCCATAAAATTAGGTTTTGCGAGTGAAAAACAAAATCTCCACATGGTCATCGGCGAACCCGCCGGGCCATCCATTCCATTGACACAAAATTAGATTATGCGGCTGAAAAACAAAAAGCACCCGGGCTAAGCTTATCAGCCCCTCAGCTCTCCGTTTTCCGGGCCAACAGGAACAATTTGGTGAAGTTGAATTCCTGGTCCTCATCGGGATCCCTTTCGTAGCGTTCCACCACATCGAAACCTGCCTGATGGAGCTGGTGAAGGATCTCCTCTTCAGAAACCACATTCAAAAAGGTTGTTTCATCGGGTTTAAAGGGCTCTTTAAGGTAAAGTTCCCTTGATTCTCCGGCCTGCATAGCCAGAAAGAGGATTCCTCGGTTCACCAGCAATTCATGGTATTTCTTCAAAACACCAGGGATTTGGCCTTTAGGGATATGAATCAGGGAAAAGGAAGCGATGATCCCGTCAAAGCTATGGGGTTTAAAATCGGGGTAGCGCAGATCCTGCTCATAGAAAACAGCCGCTTCATGGTTAGTACGGGCTATTTCGAGCATGCCCCGGGACAAGTCTATGGCGGCAACCTCATAACCCGATTGGCTCAAATAGCCGGCATCCGTGCCAATGCCACAACCGGCATCCAGTATGCGGGCACCATCCGGGAGAAAAGCCGTAAAACAATTGATGTAGTCGGTAGGCCGGGTGATGCGATGGCGGTATTCCTCAGCAATCTGGTCATAAACCCGGGGTATATCTTTTTTAGATTCAGCATTCTTGTTCATAGTGATAAGGGTTATTTAACATGCTCAAATTATTGATGTTTTACATGGAGTCCTGTATTTAGGTATGGCCTTAGCGGGAAGCCCCCTGCAAACTTTTGTTTTGAAGTCAAAAGCACGAACCATCCACTTCTTACAGGGGAACTCCAGGCAAAGTAAAATGTAAAAATGAAGGATTCCTGCCTCAGGACAGGAATCCGGAAAAAAGGCGAACAGGTTTTATCTGAACTAGTGGTATAACCATAAAGTTCCTGAAGTATAAAGAAGTCTGATAGCGATAAGCGTGTCGTCTTTTCAGAGCTGATTTTACTCAACGAAAACCAGGGTTATTCCCCTAGAATGCGGAAATGAAGCCCAGGCTGAAGCGGCCAAAGTCACTCTCGGTATGGCCGTTCATCACATAGGTGTATTCGCCGGCCAGCCTGACGTTTCTTCGCAACATATAACCCATGTGAAAAGTAGCTGATTCGTAGTCGGCCGGGTCAAAATCGGATTCCACCTTGTTGTACATTCCCAGCAGGTACCAGTCGCTCTGGGCAGCCTGCGGGCTGTAAATGGCCTCGGCCAGCATACCGCTGGTTTTGACATCTTCCATGGTATTATTCAGGGCCACATTGCCGGCGGGAAACACCTCCGAGTCGGTGCGGACCATATATTGATAGTTGACTTCAAAGCGGTCATCGATGTTGAGGGTGAAATCGGGGCCAAAGATCTGCACCTCATTGGTCAGGGACTGATCCATGTTGTTGGCCTGGCGTTCCTTGCCCAGATAGGCAAAACCACCTACCCGCAAATACTTGCCGATGTTCTGTGAGATACGCCCCGCATAACCCTTGTACTTATCCTGGTCGAAAATATGAAAATCACCGGCATGGCCTATGCCATTGCCGTTGACCACTTCGAACACCACATCCGTACCGGTTTCAAATCCGTAGGTCATCATCACCCCCTTGTCATATTTGAGGGTTATCCTGGAAAGACCAATCTGTGAAGTATACAATTCATAATCCTCCAGTGAAAGCCGCAATTCCCTTTTGAACAGGGGATCAGACACCTGGAACTGGCCCAGCATAATGTCCAGCTCAGAGTTGAACAGGTTGTCATACATCAGGTAGGCGTCTTCTACCCCGGCAATTTCGCCCCGTTCACTCATGTAGAAATAAAAATAGTAAGAGAGGTGCTCAGAAATCTCCCCGCCCGAGAGCAGCTTCATCAGGTAGGGAGCGCCAAAATCGCTTTTCTTGCCATTGCCGTTGTTGTAGGTAACAAATCCATCCAACCTTACGGCCAGCGGAAAGTCGCGAATCAACGAAAGTTTTTCGTCGCCGGCATCCACATAATAGCCAGGTGATTCATACTCCTCCAGCTTAAAGCCCTGTCCGGCAAAATCATCGCCGAAATCCTTCAGTTTGGGTGCACTCGGTGAATGACAGGTGTTGCAGCTGATCCGGTATTTCCTGGCAAAGGCAGGAATCGCCTGACAGTGCTCGGTCAATAAAATGGACCCGATGACGGTGAATAGGGTGATGAGTAATGCTTTTTTCATAGATGATATAATTAATGATTGAATGATTAAATGATTGAATAATGATTAAATGAGTGAATGAGTGAATAATGATTGAATTGCTGTTTGTTCATTGTTCATTGTTCATTGCTCAGTATTTATTGCTAATTGTTCATTGCTCATTGTTCAGTGTTCATTGCTCATTGTTCAGTGTTTATTGCCCATTGTTCAGTGTTCATTGCTCAGTGTTTATTGCTTATTGCTAATTGTTCATTGCTCATTGCTCAGTGTTCATTGCTCATTGTTTATTGCTCATTGTCTAAGGTATCACGGTTATCTGGGTTGAATGCCGGTTGATTTCGTGGACGGCGTATTCTTCTTCGGGCACATCCAGGAGTTCGCCCACGGGTTTGACCAGCAGGCGATAATTCAACACAGCGGTCACTTTCAGTTCACCGGGAGCAATATCATAAGGAATATTAAAGGTATAAGTCTCCAGTTTGGTTTCGCGGGGGCCGATGCGGTAATCGACCCCGGTTGACTTGGTGTTCCACTGCATGATGGTCATCCGGCCTTTCGGGTCAAAGAAGGGCATGCGGAAAATGCGGTCGCCGTTGGGCACATCTTCCCGCTGCACCCCGTCAAAATCTTCCTTACCCAGGGGCAACCCCATGTCCTGATAAGCCTTGGCATCACTGGCAATGGTATACTGCTCGCCGTCGAAGCCTTTCTTATCCACCGGCAGGTGATAAACATTGCCTTCCGAGTCTTTGGCCTCCACATGAAGCCATAAGATCCGGTCTTCTACAGAGCCCGTGGGGAATTTGTGGCCGGTCTTCTGATTGAACAACGCCACGGTGAATTTGACCGGATCGCCCATCATGGCCTCGCGGGTATTGGGATGAACGCGCAACTCGACCACACCGTTAAGTTTGCCCGGATCGTGGGCGCCATGGAAAAGATGAAGCTTGGCATCATCGTATGTGGCTCCCATCTTGGCCGTTTTGGTTTTGGCCTTAGTCATATGGCAATCCTGGCACTGAACGCCTTCATCCGAATAGGGCCCGTTCTCCCACTCCAGCTGGGTACTCTTGACCCAGGCCCCATAGGGGCTCTTTTCATTGTGACAAATCCCGCAAAACTTAGCCTTGCTGTGCAGTTCGGTGGTCTGAATCTGGTGTTCCGGCGAACTCTTTTCGCCCTTGCGGGAAGAGTATTTGGTGAAACCGGGCTGAACAATGTAATTGTGGTTATAGGCCGTATCGCCCCGGATGCCCTTAATCAAATGACATACTTCACAGGAAACCGATTCATTGGCCCGTGAACCCTCCTCCGGCCGTGGCGGGGGAACATCCCCGGCCATATAGCTCAGCGGGGCATGACAACCGTTGCAGCCTTCATGAGCTCCCTCCATCTCCGGATCTTTCCTGGAATGGGGCACTGCCAACTTGAAATATTCAATCTCATCCCAGTGATGCGTGTAGGCCTTCGACATCATCGACTGGGTCCACTGCTGATAAAAATCGTCATGGCATGAACCACAATAATCGGGTTTATCAAAATCCTTGTATTCAAAATCCCCCATCTTACCCCCTTCTTTAGGAGGAACCATAAAACTGAAAGTTAAAATCATGGCGGCAGGAATAATCAAAAGGGCAAGGACATGCTTATTCATAGTTTCGGCCTTTAAAGTCCAACAATCTAAATTATGAAATATCATGGTCCGTTGCAAGATGGAAACCTTGGCGCTCTGTTTTGCTTGAGGCCCGTCAACGGGTTCACCAGAAATAAGATTTAAGTGCTTTGCTAGGTATTATGGGGGTTAAGGGGATGGGGCTTCCTATTAAAAACGAAGTATTTATAATGGATTTAAATAAAAAAGAGGCATCCAAAGCGGGATACCTCTCAAATTTTACCTTACGCAGGGTTGAATTACCTCGCAGGATAACATCAACGAGGGAGTGTACTACTCCTCTTCATAGTGAATTACTTCCGCGGGGCACTCTTCTGCTGCTTCTTTTATGCACTCTTCATTGGCGCTAAAATCAGCATCAGGTTTTACATAAGCCTGATCGTCATCGTCCATAGCAAAAACATCAGGGCAAATTTCTTCGCATATACCGTCTGATATGCAACCGTCTTCAATCCATACTTTTTTAATAGCCATAGTAATACTCCTTTCTTTATTGAAGGTTTAAGGTTAAAATTACATATATAAAAATAACAGAACGAAAAGTTCTCCTGATAACAGGCATGATTTCAATCAGCGTGGTGGCACATCCCTGTATGGTTGCCCCAGCCGGAGCGCCTTTCAGGTTTCCTGAGCCACCACCGCATCAACCGGACAACTCTCAGCGGCTTGCTTAATCTCCTCTTCGTAGGCACTGAGGTTTACATCTGATCTCACCGCTACTTCTTCCCGCTCATCCAAGACGAAGACTTCGGGACAAATTTCCTCACAAATGCCACAGGCCGTGCATCCATCTTCAATCCAAACCCGGTCAATGGGCATAAATAACAGCTTTTCTATTGGGTGAACGCTAATTTTGGAAATCGAAATTAATAAAAAATCACAAACAAATAAAAAATCCCAAACATATCGTTCAACATCATTGGCTTTGACCGAGGGAGCTGTCTTCCATGGGGAGGTCAAAAAAGGCCCGGATAGGGCCCTTACTGAACATTTTGTATCTTTGAGACAGTTTAAAAAAAATCCCGCATGGATGTTTCCTTTATAGAAGCCCACAAAAAGTATGGTACTGCGGTATATCATGTGATGGTCAAACCGGTGGGGCCGGTCTGCAACCTGGACTGTACGTACTGCTATTACCTGGAGAAGAAGAAACTGTATCAAGGAACCGCCTCGTTCAGGATGGCGGATGAAGTCCTGGAGTCGTTCACCCGGCAATATTTAAAGAGTCAGGATTCACCGGTGGTTACCTTTGTATGGCAGGGAGGAGAGCCGACCTTACTGGGGAAGGAATTCTTTGAAAAGGCCCTTTACTACCAAAAAAAGTATCAAAAGCGGGGACAGACCATTGAAAATGCCCTTCAAACCAACGCCACGTTATTGGATGATGACTGGGGGCAATTTCTGGCTGCCAATGGTTTTCTCGTCGGGGTTTCCATTGACGGGCCAAGGCAGCTTCACGACCATTACCGGCGGGATAAAAGGGGAAACGGTACTTTTCAACGGGTAATGAAGGGCATTGAACGACTTAAGGCGCATCATGCCTCGTTCAACACCCTAACCACGGTACACAACCACAACAGCCAGCATCCGCTGGAGGTATACAGGTTTCTCAAATCCATCGGCAGCCGGTTCATGCAATTCATACCCATTGTAGAACAAATGGCCGAACCAAAAGATAATCAGGCCCTGAGGATGATATCACCTGATTCTTCCACAAGCGGGACGGTTACAGAATGGTCAACGAACCCTTTGGAATATGGCCGGTTTTTATCCACGATCTTTGACGAATGGGTGACCCGGGATGTTGGAGAACACTATGTACAGATCTTTGATGCCACCCTGGCCAACTGGGTCAATCAAAATCCGGGGTTGTGCGTTTTCGGCAGAACATGTGGGGATACTGCGGTTATCGAACACAATGGGGACCTTTATTCCTGCGATCATTTTGTCTATCATGAAAACCACCTGGGAAACATCCTCGAGACGCCCCTGGTCGATCTGATGAAATCGCAACAGCAGATCAATTTTGGTTTCAGGAAGGAATCGGATCTTCCAGAAAAGTGCAAAAAATGCAGATACCGGCCGGTATGCAGGGGCGGATGCCCCAAGAACAGGCTCATCGAGACGGATGAGCCAGGCAAAAGGTTAAATTACCTGTGCAATGGCTATCAGCATTTCTTCGGGCACATCGCCCCGTATATGAATTTTATGGCCGATGAGTTAAAGCATCGCCGGCCCCCGGCCAATGTGATGCCATACGCACGAAGACACCTGGGGCGGTAACCCTTTCGCCGCCCTTACCAAATGCTTACATAAAGTGGATTACATGGGGATTGCAATTAACAAAAAATGTTGATAAAATTCATGTTATAGGAAATGGTGTGATGATCCAACGTTCGAAAACAGTGCCTTTTAACATGGATTTTGTTCTTTGTCGATCAGGAGAAAAACCATTATTTTGTGGTTAACAAAAGCCACCTACTCATGTATTCAAGCTCCGGTCAATTTCAGCCCACAACCACTGTACAGTCGGACATCACACAAAAAGTTTCCGACAACCTGAGGATTCTTTCCACCGCAATGGTAGAGCGGGCCCAGTCGGGACATCCCGGCGGGGCCATGAGTGCTGCCGATTTCATGCATATCTTGTATGCTGAATTTTTAAGATATGATCCCGACGATATGGGTTGGCCGTTCCGCGACCGTTTTTTTCTTGATCCGGGCCATCTCTCGGCCCTTTTATATTCGACCCTCTCAATGGTGGGCACTTACGGGATGGAGGACCTCAAGGGGTTTCGTCAGCTCAAGAGCCCCACTCCGGGACATCCTGAAGTAGATATTCTCCGGGGGGTTGAGAACACCTCGGGTCCCTTGGGCATGGGCCATGCTTTTGCAGTAGGGGCTGCCATTGCCGAAAAATTCATGGTAAGTCGCTTTGGCGAATGGATGGGCCATAAGATCTACACCCTGATTTCAGACGGGGGCATCCAGGAAGAAATATCGCATGGGGCAGCCCGCATGGCAGGTTTCTTAGGCCTGAACAACCTGATCATGTTTTATGATTCCAACGAAGTGCAGTTGTCGACCTTCACCAATGAGGTTTCGACGGAAAACACAGCCAAACGCTATGAATCATGGAACTGGCGGGTTATAAGTATTGACGGGCATGACCACGATCAGATCCGCCAGGCCTTGCAGGCCGCCAATGAGGAGGAAGACCGTCCTGTCCTGATCATTGGCAAAACGATCATGGGCAGGGGCGCCGTGGCCAAGGATGATTCCTCATTTGAAAAGCGGGTTGAATTGCACGGCAAGCCACTAAGCAAGGCAGGGGCTTCATTCGAAAGAACCATTGCCAGCCTCGGTGGCGATCCCCAATATCCATTCCGCATCCTGCCAGAGGTTAAAGCCTATTTCGATCACATCAATGAACAAAAACGCCAACAGGTTCAACTTCACCGATCGGCTCAAAAACAATGGGAAAAGGAACACCCTGAGCTGAGCAAAAAATTGCAGCGTTTTTTGAGCCTGGAGCTGCCCGCCTTTGACGTGGAAAACATGCGGCCCACGGAAAATGATTCAACCCGCAAAGCCTCCGGATACATTCTCTCCAGGCTGGTGAACCGGATTGAGAACATGGTGGTGGCTTCGGCCGATTTAAGTGGAAGTGATCAGACGGCGGGTTTTCTGAAAGGGACCACCCCGTTTGTCAAAGGCAATTTTTCCGGGGCTTTTCTGAACGCCGGGGTTTCTGAATTGTCCATGGCAGCGGTGATGAATGGCATGGCGTTACATGGCGGCATCATACCGGTTTGCGGCACTTTCTTTGCCTTCTCCGATTACATGAAGCCGGCCGTACGAATGGCCTCGCTTATGGAACTGCCCATCATCTACATCTGGTCGCACGACTCCTTCCGCGTCGGTGAAGATGGCCCCACCCACCAACCCATCGAACAGGAAGCTCAAATACGATTGCTCGAACAGGTGCGCAACCATTCGGGCCAAAACAGCATTACCGCCCTCAGACCTGCCGACGGAGCCGAAACGGTGACCGCCTGGAAGATCGCACTTGAAAACCAAAGCACCCCCACTGCCCTGATCTTCACCCGCCAAAAAACACGGGACCTGCCTCCGGCATTCAACCAAACCCGCCTGGAAGAAGCACAAAAGGCCAGCCAGGGTGCCTATATCCTTTACGAACCCGAAAAAGAGCCCGACCTGGTGCTGATTGGCAACGGCTCGGAAGTCTATATGCTCTATGAAGTGGCCAAAATCCTGGACCACCGCAAACACATCCATGCCCGGCTGGTTTCAGCCATATCCGAAGGCCTGTTCAGAAGCCAGCCCCTCGAGTACCAGAAAAGGGTTATCCCCGATGATCTGCCCGCTTTCGGAGTGACTGCCGGATTGCCCGTTACCCTTAAAGGCCTGGTAGGAAGTCGTGGCGAAGTCTTCGGAATGAACCACTTCGGCTACTCGGCACCTGCCGAAGTACTGGACGAAGAATTCGGTTACACCGCCGAAAACATCGTCAGCCAAATCGAGGATTTTATGAGCCGCCAACACTAACATGCAACGAAGGGGTTAAGAACCAGGAAAGCGACCAAGTATTAAGAACATCCTAAGCCTATAGACCAGTTCAAGCGCTAAGAACAGCTTAAAGGCTAGGAGCCGCTAAACTTAGAAAAAGGTTAAGGGGCACGACTTAAGGGTTAAACCAAAGGTTCTATCAGCCGGGCCCACAATTCATAGCCTTGCCGGTTCAGGTGCAACCCGTCATCGGTCAGTTCTTCTCTGAGCCGCCCGCTCAAATCCTGAAAAAACACGTTCAGATGCAGATAATGATGTTGATGGTATTCACAAAGCAGGTGTATCCTGGTATTCAAGTGATAAATCCGCTGGTTGGTGCGAACGGGATCGGAATGGGTGGGAAACAACGAAGTCAGGTAAACGCGGGGAGTTTGGGAACTATACTGTTCCACCCGGGTAATGATATCTGATAGGTTGGCTGAGATGGAATCATCATCGGCACCCCGAACCAGGTCGTTGGTTCCAAGACAAATAAATACCTGATCCGGATCTTCCTTTAACCATTCGGACGACATGCGCTCCAGGATATCACTGCTGGATGAACCGGATATTCCACGGTTGATGACTTTTTTCGCCGGCAACAATTCCTGAACCGGAAAACCTTCGGTAATGGAATCGCCAATGAACAAGGATGTCATAGGATCACACATTTTTCATTTTACAGACGCCCGCAAAAATAAAAAAACGACAGCCCAGCCAGGATAAAAGCAGGAGTAAATTCTGGAGGGTATAAAACAGAAGCCGCCACAGGGTATATTCATCCGGCCAATATGGCCTGTCCGGCCATACCGGGCGGGATGGATTAAAACCTGCGGCGGCTTACTGACCCACTTTTATGAACCCAATACAACCTGGACGTCCAGGACCGAATCTTCATAATCGGCCGGGTTGATCCAGGAGGAAGAAAACTTTTGCTGGTTCACCCACATCTGATTGACTCCGCTATTCACCTGGTCAGGATTGGAAATGGAAATATTTAATGTTTTGCCTCTGAATTTGCGGGTCACCTCCACATGATCCCATTGGGCGGGAATGTGGGGATTGACTGTAATGCCTTTGAGGGAAGTTTGCAGGCCGAGTATCCAGTCGAGCCCGATGCGGTACATCCATACACTGGAACCGGTCAGCCAGGAATGGGAAGCCTGACCTTCTGTTTCGTGCTCCCGGCTGGTTACATACTCGGAATAGACATAGGGTTCGGTATCGTATCGATCGAGGCCCACCTTGGCGGAAGAATTAAAAGGAATCATTTTGCGATAGATGCGCCAGGCGTCTTCGATCCGCCCATTGATGACCGAGGCCAGCACAAACCAGGCAGAAGCGTGATTGAAGACCGCCCCGTTTTCTTTTTTCCCGGGCACACAGCGTGAAATCAGGCCAATATCGTCCTCTACTTCCCGATAGGGGGGCCAACAAATCTGCATGCCGGTTTTATTTTCCAGGTTGGTATAGCATTGGTCGATGGCCATGTTGGCCCTTTCTTCAGGGGCTATACCGGAGATAACGGCCCATGACTGGGTGTTGATGAACAATTTGCCCTGTTTTTTAATGTCTGATCCGACCACGTCGCCATTGTCACAGAAAGCCCTTACGTACCAACGGCCGTCCCATCCAATGGAATTGATGACCCGTGCAATTTCCTGATAGGCCTGGGACCACCTTTCCTCCACATCGGTATCGTTCATGTAATCGAGCAGTTCAAAGGTTTTGTCCAGGACATAATTCAGGAACATCGCTCCCCAGAGGGTTTCTCCGTAGCCTTGCGGGCCGATGTGGTCGAGGGTGTCGTTCCAGTCGCCTTTGCGTATTTTGGGCAATTTGCGTTCGGTGGTATCGCTGATGGCAAAATCCAGGGCCCTTACCATATGTTCATAGACGCTTGCCTCTGCCCCGTCATAAAAGGGAACGGTTTCATTGAGGATCTCCATATCGCCGGTTTCGTTCAGGTATTCCACCAGGCCAAAGGGGATCCAAAGCGGGGTATCGCTATGGTGGGTTCTTTCCCCATGACCGGTAAGCTTAAAGAAGTTATGCAGGGTGGAACCATCCTCAAACTGATAGCGCAGGGCATGAAGGATACGCTCTTTAACCCGTTGCGGCTGGGGAATGACCATTCCCAAAATATCCTGGAACTGATCGCGCAATCCGGTTCCGAAAAGCAACCCGCCATGGTAATACCCTGCATTTCTTGCCATATCAAAGGTAACAGCCGTCTGATACTGATTCCATACGTTGATCATGGCATTGAACGACTCATCGGGTGTTTGTGCCTTAACGTGCGACAATAGATGGTCCCAGTGGGCCTGAACCTCCTCGAGCTTCTCCCGGACAAATCCATTGCTTTTATATTGATCAATGCGCAACTCATCATAAGCCGATTGCCTTCCCTTGGGGGCTATACCCATGAAAACGGCAAAATCACGCTCTTCGGAAGGTTCAATGCTGAGCTGACTCTGAAGGGCCACCACGGGATCGCCGGCAGTTATTTCTGTATTGCCCATCTGCCCGGTTTCAACAGCTTCCGGGTTGGCCTCCGAACGCCATTTACCAATGAATTGTTCCAGGCTGCTGTCAAAACCCTTGATGGGCAGATTCATGGTAAAATACACATAGTAATGCCAGGAAAAGTTGGGCTGTTCCACACTGGCCGATTTGGTGTTAAGCACCCAGTAGCGGCGGGTGGCTTCCAGTACCTGCTTTTCCCGGTTGAAATGCACCTCAGTAAAATGTTTGTCATTGGGCTGATTGATCAAATCATTCATGGCATTGCCCATCATCAACTCCTGAAAAGCAAACACCTGGAGGTGCCGTTTGCGATGGCCCTCATTCCGGACCCGAACTTTCCATATCTCGCTGTTATTGTCCCGGGGAACAAAGTAGGTGAGCTCGGCCCGGATCCCTTTATAACGGGTCACGATAGTGGTATAGCCCTGTCCGATATGGCCTTCATAGGTCTGATAATTTTTCTCAATGGTGGGGGCCCAACTGAGCGACCAGTATTCGCCATCGTCCATATCTCGGAGAAAAATATAACGCCCGGGGCGGTCCCATGGCAAAGTATTGTAACGCATACGGGAAATGCGGTTATCCCGCGGGCTCTCCAAATAGGAAAATCCGCCCCCCCCATGCGAAACCAAACCATGGTATTGCTCATTCCAGATATAGTTGAACCACGGACGGGGCGTCCGGGGGTCGGTTATGATAAACTCCCTGTGATCCTCGGTCAAATAGCCATAATCGTTTTTCAGCATCGTTGCTCCCTTTTTCGTTTTTTAGTACTTGATTTTGTAGGTCAATATTTTCCTGGCACCGGCTTGCACCTGAATGGTACCATCGTGATGGACAGCAGGGCGTTGTATGAATTTTTCCTCCATGGTAATCTGCCAGACATCGGCCGGTTTGACACCCAGCTGAATTTTACCATCGACTTGTTGATCGGTGGGGTTATAGAGGCGAAGCACAAAACCCGGGAAATCAGGATCTTCCGGTTTTTTCAGGGTACTGATCACCAAGTGCTCCGGGGTTACCTCCATAAAAGAAATCTCGGGGCCCTGCTCTCCAGAGAGTGGCCCGGACTGAGCCAGGCGAAGGGGATAATTAAAGGCAAAGGCTTCGGGGTAGACCCGCCCCTGTAGCCAATCGCCGGGATGTGGGTAAAAAGCCAGGCGGTAAGAGGTTTTCCCCAAGACCTGAGATCCCTTCTGATCGGTATAATCCTGCGGGGCGGCCGGATTGATTTTATACTCAAAACCCCTCAGCAAGGTAATGGCCAGGGTGTTGTGTTGATCGTCCAGCACCTCGTATTCTTTCAGCCCATCCACCAGAACGGCCATGCCTTTATCTCCGTCGGTCAAATCGACGAAATGGTGCATGGGGAAATCATACATTGGCTGTTCCACCCAATCGGAGGTATCAGGCCGCTCGAGGCTACGGGCCACCACATCAAACTGGCCTTCGCCATAGGAGTGGGTGGCTTGCAGGCGAGAGGGGAACATCATTCGCAGGCGGTGGCTTTCCGAGTGGTTATCTACCTCCACGTTCATCTCGAGGTAGGGGGTATCTGCAAACAGGGCAATGCGAAGGACAATGCGGGTGGTAGCTGTCCGGGGCTGATCTTTGCCCCTTTCATCCAGGTTCACCGGAAGTTCCACTTTGTGCTCTATGGTGATCTCATTTTTCATCCGGGAAGAAAAACTCCGGGTGCAACGGGCTTTGGTATCCAGGGTGTTGACTTCCAGGCCATACTTCTTATGTATCCAGGCCTGCCCGGCTTCTCCCTCATCGTAAAACCAGCCGGTGCGGTTGTAAGTAACACCCTGCTTCTTATCGGTGATGTTCAGCGATCCATCGTCATTGACTTCCACCTTCAAAAACGCATTCTCCAAATAAAGCTCCCGGTCTTGCTGAGAAGGTTGTTCAGCACCAGGTACAGCCGGCTGAACATGATAAGCCTTCAGCCCATAAGGGGGCACTCCTTCTGCCTTGATCAGAACATGATAACGCATCATCTCCAGGTATTTGGGCCGGTTGATCATTTGCTCTACCACCGGCATAAAGGCTGAACGCTCCAGCACTTCCTTATCCAGCTCCACACCGTCGGCATCCATCAAACGGAAATCCCCCTGATCGCTCTCTTTAGGGATATCCACATAAGCTTCTGCGATTCTTGTACGGCGATCATTCAAAGGATTGATCAGTGTCAAAAAGATGCCGTTCTGCTCCTGGCCCCCCTCAAGGGACGGGAACCGGGTGGTATTCAACTGACCCACCAGGTAGGAAGAAGCCCGCTCAAACAAACCCCTGGAGATCTCCAACGACTGTTTATAGCGATTGACCATGTCCTCATGGATGCGGTCGAGGGAACAGCCACCAATGGAATCATGGGCCGAATTCTGAATCAAAAATTCCCAGGCCTGCTCGGGATACTGATCGTTGATGTCGCGGCCCAAAAGCCAGGAAAAAATATTGAAGGGTTCGGCATAATACTGAATCCAACGCTCTACATCAAAATTCATTTGCTTCAGGTACATGCGGGCTGAAGTGGTATATCCGTAGAGGTTCCAGCAACGGTAGTTGTTTTGGGCGCTTCGCCGCTCGCCCTCCACCACTTTCAGGGCATTGCGGTCAACCGAATGGTACAGCTCCGAAGCATACGCTTCGAGGGTGGAATGCTTAACATGGACGTGGGGCATCCTTTCGCGGATGTCTTTGATGATCCTTGCCGTCTGAATATTGGGACCGGAGGCATCATGACCTTCCATCCAGACCCTGTGCGGGGTGGTAAAATCTTCATACTGATCATCAATCAGCTTGCGCGTCTGCTCTTCTATGTGTTCCGGGTGGTATTCGGTGTGGGGTGAAATGATGGTATAATCCTCGTCGTACTGCAGGTTGTCGGCAAGATGAAAGAGGGTATCCTCATCCCATTGCTGGCGGGTATCCGAAAATTTTTCGTTATGGGCCACCGGCCGGTAGATGTAGAAGAAAAAGTTGTACCGGGGGAAAGTAGAAAAGCGGGAAGAGATCATCTCGGTGCCGTCAGGCCCCCGCCAGATGAATTCGGCCTGAGGACTGTCCTGGGCATTAATGCCCCGGTAAAACATAATCAGGTTGATATCGAATTCATTATAAATCTGGGGCAACTGCGAAATCTGACCCCAGGAAAAGGGGGAGTAGCCAATCTTAGACACCCCGCCATATTCATTGCTCACCTGGTGGCCCCGCAATAGGTTGCGGATCAGATTTTCCCCACCCACCTGAAATTCTTCCGGGAGGATGTACCAGGGTCCGTGCAGCAAACGCTTTTCACGGGCAAGGCGTCTGATCCTTTCGGCATTTTGCGGTTTGATCTCCAGGTAATCTTTCAGAACGATCGACTGGCTGTCCAGGTGAAAGGCTCTGTATTCAGGCTCATTCTCGAGTATTTCCAGGGCTGAATCGATCATATCGACCAGATTTTGCCGGTTACGCTGGAAAGCCAGTCTCCATTCCCGGTCCCAGTGGGTATTGGAAATGACGTGAAACACATCGTTGCTGTACTTATTCATAATGTAATTTCTGTTTTGCTTGCAGGTTCATAAATAATTGATGATGGAGCAGGGCTTCGGGGATGCCGCCCTGAAGTGAATGGACAGCCGCTTCGAAGTTATGGCCTGAAGATTGGGCAAAGGGCACGGCCACGCAACAGCCGATGCCGGCTGCACGGATGGCCACTGTACCACTCTGGCTGTCCTCAAAGCCGACCACCTGATCAAAGTGCTGTGGTGAGAGGCCAAGCTGGTGAAGGGCCAGGCTGTATAAATCACGATGGGGTTTCAACCTGATCTCACTGGAATCAGAGGCCGTAACAAAGGCATCATAAAAATGGCGATAGTCATTGAAGCGTTCCATCAGGAACTGTTTCTTCTGCTCGGGCAGCCGGGCCGATTCCAGAAAGCTGCGGATTACCCGGAACACCTCCTGGATAACCACATCCGCCTCATAATGGATGGAAGAGGTAACCAGGCCTACCTTCACCGGATACTGCTCAAAGTAACGCGCCAGGTAAGTAAGCCGCCTGACTGCCTCTGTTTGTTCCTCCTTTGATAGCTCGCGACCAAGGGAATGTTGATAGTGGTCTATCAGCTCACTGGATACCAAAGGGGCAGATGAGCCCAGCCATCCCTTCAGCAACGGCAAAAGAACAGGTATGCCCGCCATGGGTGCAATCAGGTGCCTGTCTTTGGCCTCAGATCCAAAAAGGTGCTGACGCAATTCCTCTCCTTGCCCTTCATTCAAAAGGGCCAGCATTTGATGATAAACCTGGTAATAAATGTCAATGCCCAGGTTTACCATCCAGCCAAATGACATGGCGGGCATATGACCGGCATAAGCCATCAGTTCATCTTCATCGGAGCCCCCATTTTCAATCCAGTCTATCAGACGCGACAGGCCAAGATTGATCAAATTCTGTCTTACCTCCTGCCGCCTCTGGGCATCTCTGCCCTGTGTCAGGGTCCAAACCGCAGCCCGGAGAAACTCACGCCGGGCAGCATCCTCATCCAGCATCTCTTCATAGGTGCTAATCAGGTATTCCACATGCTTGGTGGTGCTGTTGCCAATGATGTGGGGATAATCCCGCTCGCGATCCAATCCTTGCCATGCTTCCCGCTTAGGTACACCACTCATGCGCCTCACCATCTCATCCAGGGCATAGATACACAACTCCTCGGTAGTGGTCGTGGTGCCGTCCATATCCATCAACACCGCCTTCAAATGCTCTACATGCTTAACAGGCCGGGCCAAAGGATAATATTCTTCGGGAGGAAAGATATACGAGGGATTGCTCACCACCGCATATTCCCGTCCATCCTGCCTCAACCTCTTTAATATATGCTCAACAGATTCAACCATAGTTGCTTATAAATTCTTCATTGCTTTTGTTTTCTTGATTGTTTATTGCCAATGGGCTTCCTCAAATCCTTACTTCCGATTCACATATTGATTGATCTATTTGAATATTTTTTTCTTGCTTTATACAGGCCATATTCCCCTGGCTTATAACAAGTTTGTCCATCATCAGCAGTCATCCATTTCCTTTGCCGGGCATTTGTATCAGCTGGCGGCCTTCGTCTAAAAGCTGTTTAACTTCCGCAAAGCTTCGGCCCTCGGCATAAATGCGCACCACAGGTTCTGTTTCTGATATGCGGATCAAGAGCCACCGGGGTTCACCTTCCAGGTAGAACTTCAGGCTGTTGATCACACCCCGGCTGGTGCAATGGTGAAGGAGCTCCTTCACCGGAAAATCGCCAATCTGCACTGGCGGGACATGGTACAAATTCTGTAGCAACTGAAAGCGGTCCTGACCGGTATATTGCATATCCACCCGGTCGTAGTAGACAGGGCCCCACTCCTTGCGTTTGGCCTCAATGAAGTCTGACAGGCTGGAATGCCCTGAATTGGCCAGCATTTCAGCAAAAAGCAAAGCCGAAAATATACCGTCGCGCTCGGGCAGGTGATCTCCGAAGCCAAAACCACCGGACTCTTCAGCTCCAAAAGCGGCCTGAATATCCATCATGCTTTCAGCCACATATTTAAATCCCACCTGTACATCCCTAAAAGCCACCTGTTGCTGTTTGGCCAGGGCAATCATCTTGTCGGTGACCGAAAGGGTTTTAACCAGCCCCCCGGGTAAGCGCCGCTGGGTTTTCACATATTGAGCCAGGTAAAGAATGGTTTCCTGAACGTTCATCCATTGGCCTTGTTCGGTCATGACCCCCAGCCGGTCGGCATCTCCGTCGGTAGCCACGCCCAGTGTAAAATCGCCGTTTTTCAGGAAACGGGCCAGGGGCTGCAGGTTCTTCTCAATGGGCTCGGCCTGCCGGCCGGCAAAATCGGGCGCGGGCTGCTGATAGATGCCGCTGGCCGGAATATGATGGGCTGAGCACAATTCGCTTAAAAGATGACCTCCGGCACCCGCCATGGAATCAATGGCCATTTTCATACCGCTCCGGTAAATGGCGGAAAAATCAATCAGCTGCCCCAACCGAGTCTTATAATCCGTTAAAAAATCCACTTCATCGACTTCCCCGGGCAAGCGGCGCGGTTGGTGTTCATCCAAAAAGGCTTCAATCCGTTTCGTTTCAGAAGTGATCAAAGGTGCCCCGGCAGGCGACTTAAATTTGATGCCGTTGTATTGGGGCGGGTTATGAGAAGCGGTCACCATCACCCCGGCATCACAGCGTTGATAAACCGTATGATAAGCCACCACCGGTGTTGGGACAATGGTCGAAGCAAGCAGCACCCGGATGCCATTGCCGGCAAGCACCCCGGAAAAGGCAACCGCAAAATCCTTCGAACGATAACGCCCGTCATAGCCAACCGCTATTTGGGGGGTATGGGTAACCCCTTCGGTTATATAATCCGAAAAAGCCTGGGCAACCCGTTCTACGTTCTGAACATTCAGTTCAGCATCCAGCACCCCCCTCCATCCGTCGGTGCCAAATAATATATCTTTTTGCTGTTGCATGATAATCTTAATTCATGATTCGTTTTGAAACCGGTTCAAATTCAGCAGATCATGCCCTTCAAGGCTGTTCCCTCGTCAAAACCGGTGGAGCCATTAGATATTCCTTCTGATACCCCTCTTGTTATAAGGGAGTTTTGTATGCCATCGATGTATGCCATCGATGTATGCCAAATATTGATGGTTTTAGGTCTTTTCAATGGTTTTCCAGGTTGAAGCGTATTTTTTGTTTTAACTGTACATAAGGGACCTGCCGGATGGATTGGGCATTTTGAACGGCCAGCGAGGCAATGGCTCCGCAGGCTTCGCCGGTAGCCGAAGAAGTCGGCTGCACCCGCAATGCACTGTGCCCTTCCCAGGTAGCGCCAATACATCGGCCGGCCACCATCAGGTTTTCAGCATCCTTCACCATCAGGGAACCTTTGGGCACTTCATAATAAGCCTCCCGCTGAAGGTGTTCAAGGCGGCTTTGTCCTTTTTCCGGATCGTGGATATCAATGCCATAGGAAGCCCGGGCAACCGGCTCTTTGAAACGGGCCTGGTTCATCACATCATCGCCGCTCATCATATAATCCGACTGGGCCCGCCGCGTTTCACGTACACCCACCTGAACGCCGGTATCTACCAGGAAAGCCTGACCAAAACCGGGAATTTCCTCCTGCAAAAGATCCACCACCTCAGCCACCTGCTGATGGCCAATCATTTCAGCCCGGGTCAACTCAGAAGAGGTAGACGGATCAATCCCCACAATGTTGGTGGTGTTGAAGGAAGCCTCGCCTGTGGCCGGCAAGGTAGTGAAAAAGATATATTCCAGGGCTTTATCCACACGACCCTCCTTCTGGGCGCGGTACAAAGGACCTTTAAAGCCGGCAATCGATATGATCCGGCTAAAATCATACTTAAAATCCATCCACTCCAAAAAATCCTCCTTATGGTGTTTGGTATATTCAGCCACTTTTTCCACATCAATGCCACCCATCCTAAAGAACAGGGTCAGGGCCTGCATCTTGCCGGTTTGTTCATCTCCCTTCAACCAGGGGAAGCCTCCCAGAACAAGCAACTGGCCGTCGCCGGTGGCATCTACAAAAACCTGCCCGGCCACCCTTTTCATGCCGCTGCCGGTGGCCAACATAAGCGACTCAATGCGTTGATGCCCATCGGTTTGAACATCCACCACGTCGGTATTAAAGGCAATCTCTCCGCCGTTTTGCCAGATCAGTTCATTGGCAATGGCGCGAAAGGCCCATGCATAATAACCATTATCGATCATCGCCCCGGCCTCCCGAAGCCGATTCTCAATTTGTTTATAAACCCCTTCTACCAGTTCCTGATCACCGGCATAAGACTTCATGAAGGGGGAAACCATTCCAGCCGCAGACATCCCCCCAAGAAAAGGGTAATGTTCAATCAAAAGCACACGGCTTCCCCCGGCAGCTGCCTTTATTGCTGCTGAAACGCCGGCTATTCCAGCTCCGGCTATAATCACCTCGTAATTATCCTTCAATTGCATTTTTAAACCATTTTGTAATTAAATGTGGACGGGTAATGGCGGATCCCACTACCACTGCCCAGGCTCCTTTATTGATGGCTTGCGCGGCAGTCGCGGGTGTATGATAACGACCCTCGGCCACCACCGGCATCTGAGCGCCAAATTTATCCGAGAGGTGCCCGACCAGCTCCAAATCAGGGCCAGCACCTTTATGAGAGGCCGTCTCCGGGGTATACCCGCTTAATGTGGTCGAAACACAGTCGGCTCCCGCTTCCCGGCAAGCTTCTGCTTCGGCAACGGTGGCAATATCGGCCATAATGGGAACCTGATGTTTTTGCCGGACGGCCCGAATAAAATCAGGGCCGCTCATCCCTTCCCGCTTGCGAAAAGTGCCATCCACGGCCACCATATCACACCCCGAAAGCACCAGTTGCCTGACCTCCTCAAAAGACCCGGTAATCCGCACGGTTTGATCGTCAAACATCGATTTTTTAAGGCCAATCACAGGCAAATCAACCGATTGTATAATGCGCCGGGTTTTCTCATACCCTTCACTGCGAATGGCGGCAGCTCCTCCCATCTGAGCGCTCAAGGCAAACATGGCCACCCCTTCGGGACTGTTGAAAGGTGAAGCACCCTCTGCCTGGCACGATACAATCAACCGACCTTTTATCTGTTCTAAAATCTGGACCATCACTCTCATTGTCATATTTTTTTCTCCGGGCCCGGTACAACCCCATACCCCATCATTCACTTTCCTTTATAGGCGAAAAATCATTCCATTGGATGTTTCAATGGCTTTTTAGTGCCAATTCCGGATATACCGGCATGATCAACATCCGCACCCCAAACTTTTTCCAGGCTCCCAGGGCCAGTTCATCCAAAGCCCGGTTGAATTGCTGTTCAATGTCATCCCACGCAACACCGGATTGAACAAAACGGGTGAAATGGCCGGCCCGGGTTTCCAAAACCGTCTCAAAACCAAAATAATCTTCCATCTCCGGGGTCAAGTCCTTAAAAAAACAATTGATCCGGATCTGGTTGTTGTAACGATCAGGTTGATCCCGGAAAGCCGATAAAAAACGGTTATCCGACATATCAAGCAGTTCCCGGGTTGAAAACGTAAAAGCCCCCTCCCGTCCAAAAACGGTGAAATCAACCTTTTCATCATCCTCCTGGATTTTCAGGGGCGTCAGGTGAAAAATCACCTGCAGGCCATTGTCCTTAATAATATCCCAGCCAACCCGTTTAAGGGCCTCCGGATGCATCAACACCTGCTGGTTCTGTTCATAAAGAACCCCAAAATTCAAGGCCTCAACACGCTTTTTGAAGTCCTGACGAAAAGGCGGGTCAGCAAATTCAGACGAATCGGACAGACAGGACAAGGCTTCAGTGAAATTTCCGCCCGGAAAACCAAATTTATTCAATATCAGCACATCCCGACCCGCCTTTTGCAATCGGACTGCTTTTTCCAAACCGTTCAGGGAGGCTCCCCAAATAATGGTATCGTATATTTTAGGCATAAGATGGCTTTTCTTTCAGATTAAAAAAACAGATGCAATCACCACGATCCAATCATTGCTTTCCGATCATCGCTGTTTCTTAGCCAGCACCACTGCCGGATTATCGCCGGCGAATTCCTTCAGGTCATAATCCACCAGGGAAATAATCTGCGATATATTCAGCAATCCCGACAAATCGATGATCTTTCCGGAGATGACCACATAGATGTCGGGAATCAGCTCACCGGCATCGCCGTATGAGCGCAACTCTTCACCCAATTCCTCAATGACGCCTTTAACGCCATCGGCAGTGGTAGCCTGGACCTTGATATCGGGGAATTTGCGTTTAACCACCCCTTCATGATCCATGATCAGCACAGGTTGTTCCCGCTCCTTCATCAGGCCAAAAAAGTGGGATTTGATCTTCTCGTACCCCACCACATTGAGCAAATTGGTTTGGCCCAGGATCTGAATATGCTCTTTTTGGGTTTTCAGGTTATGGGCCGCAATTTCTTTGAGTTTATCTTCGGTTACCTCAGTATGGCGTTCGCGGTAGCTCATATCGCTCGAACCGGTGGCAACGGCAATGACTTTGCGGTTGGGGTTATCCACTTCCACGTGTACTTCCACGGTACTGGGTTCGGCACCCATAGAAATAACCGATTCAGAGGCATCCTGGCGTATTTTCACGATATCGTTGTCGGAGGGGTTAAAAATGCTGCGTTCCACGGTATCGCGGATCATTCCCATGGCAGCGCCGATGGCAGAGATGACTTCGGAATTATCGGTAATTTGATGCTCCAATTGCATATGGTTGGAAGCATGGGGCACCAGGGCACTGGCGCCCCCGCCTCCACCGACCAAAACCACAAAGCTCTTGTCCAGTTTATATTCACGAATCAACTTTTTGACAATGCCTTCAATTTTGTGGGAAGAATACTTTAAAATGCTGTCGGCCAGCTCCCGGCCACTCATTTTAAGTTTGCCCGCCACTGCATCAACTGCACGGGTCACTGCGGTCATATTGGCCTGGCCATGGCCAAACTTTTTAACCAGCCCCAAATAATAGGATGCGGCGCTGGGGGTGAGGGTATAATTGGTGCCGTTGTTGGCGATTTTCATATAGTCTTTGGGATCGCCCTTTCGGGGTTGAATTTTTTCCAGCTCAATATCGTCAAAATCTTCCTCGTTGGTATAAGCTGAATAGGCGAGTTGGGCGATATGGGCACTGCGCGGGCCGACCTCCACCACCCGGTTTTTATCGAACCGGGGAATGGAACCTCCGCCAACGCCGATGGTTCGGACATCGATGGTTTTAACGCTCAACCGGTTGGAACCGATCTGGGCGGTTTTAACCTGGGGCATCCCGTTTTTAATGACGGAAATATCGGTGGAAGTCCCTCCGACCTCCACAAAGATGCCATCGGATATGCGTGCATACATCAGGGCGGCAGCGACACCGGCGGCCGGCCCCGAGAGCATGGTCAGGATGGGTCTTTTACGCATTTCGCCAATATCCATGATGCCGCCATCCGAGCGCATCACCATCAGGGGCGCCTTGATGCCGCTTTCACGCACGGCCTCCTCGGTCAGGTTGGCCGTCTCCATCATCTTGGGCATCATCGAGCCATTGACCACGGCCGTACGGGTCCGGATCTTCAACCCATAAAGCTGGGATAGGCTGCAGGCCGAAGTAGCCATGAAGCCCATTTCTTCGGCAACACGCACCACCATCTTTTCATTGTCGTCGTTCTCCGGACCAAAGACCTGGCTGGCCACAATCACCTGGGCCCCTTCCTGCTTCAACTCCTTAATGGCTTGCCTGACCCGCTCTTCGGTGACCGGGGTGGCATCGTTCAGGAAACGGAAAGAAGTCGGCAACAATTTATCGGAAGTCAGGTATATATCGTTCATCCGGGCCTGCTTTTTGGCCAAACGCCCCTCCATGCCCTGACCCATGGCAATGATGCCCACATGGGCCACATCCCCTTCCAGCAAGGCATTGGTGGCCTGGGTGGTGGAATGGGCAATCAGGACAATTTCTTCCGGAGAGATCTGAGCGTTCTCAAGGAGTTGATACATGGACTGTATCACCCCTTCAGCCACCCCCTGCCTGGACTCATGGGTGGTCGGAACACAGGCCTTTCCGATAATATCAAACGAAGTAACATCCACCGCGACAGCATGGGTAAATGTTCCGCCTACATCAATACCTACTTTTACTTTTCTCATAATTCTGTTTTTCTTAGAAATACATGATTGCACCTGCGATCAATCCTAACAAGGCAAATATCCAGGAATAGGGCAGGGTATTGGTCAGAATCTTCTGCACCTCTATTTTCATCTCGTTTGCGACCCAGACGTTCTGGAGGTTGGTGGGGTCAGAGATGGCCTGGATCTGGCCCACTGACCAAAGCATACCAAGGATGGCGCCCGAATGCATGCCCGCGGCCAAAAGCACCGAAGCAATGCCAAAGCCCATGCCCCATATATTCAGGGGCCCGCGATACAACGCCAGGGGCGCCAGTATGGTGAAAACCAACACATATTGCCATCCCTGTGTGGGGATAATGCTCTGAACGAAAGGCACCAACAAATCCCGAACCGGCCAGGTATCAGTACCATATTGAGCCAGCATCTCGGCCTCAGGCATGGTATCGGGGCCACGCACTGAAACCAGAACCCAGCCAATACCAAACATCAGAATCACCGCCGGTAAAACAACATAAGAGCCTTCTACCAATGATTTCAGAAGCGTGGTAACATGTTCCCGCTTATAGGTGATGACAAAACCATAAGCGATGCCCAACACAAAAGCCGCAACAAAATTCATATCAAACACCAGGATCAGAAAAAGCGGAATGATGGGGGTAAAGATGGCTGACCAGTGAATGGGATTTTCATCGCGGTTGCGGTACCGTAAGGCCCGGTAACCCGCATGGGCGAAGATGGCGATGATGCCACCCAGAATGATGTAATAGAACCCGGTCTGCAGCACGCTGCCTACAGACTTGATGAATTCCATCACGGATGGTCCGGCGAATTGCTTGACGGCAAAATAAATGGCCCCGCCAATAATAACCAAAAGGGCGAAGTTCCGTGCCATCTTCTTGCGCTTCAGATCAAACCCGTCGCGATAAAGCTGAATCGCCAAATAAACCAGGGCCCCCACAAAAGCAATAACCACCATCACCGAGACAAAGCGCTGAACCTGTTCTTTGGTCAGATCCAGTGAATTCATATACAGGCTCCAGTTGTGAAAATTGAACATGCCCCCGATATTGACCCCCATCAACATGATCACACCGGCGGTGAGGGCGCCGATCCCGACCGAGGTCAAAATCGGAAGCACCACCGAGCCCACCATAATCATGGCGCCCAATCCACCAAGAGAGGTGAACAAAAGAATGATGAAAATCAACATGATCACCGATATGGCAAAGGGCTTATCCCCGGCCAACTCAGCTCCCTTCTTAATGAATCCTTCAGCAATGCCGGTTTTCTGCATCAACACACTCAAAACCCCGCCAAGCATAGCAATGACCATAGGCTGGGTGAGCATCAGGGTGCCCTCGCCAATGACATATTTAAATATATCCTGAAGATGAATGCCTGCAATCAGGGAGATGAAAATGGCCAAAACTGGCAAGGCTAGCATGGCCGGCCATATCCGCTTTGACATCAATAGGGTAATGACAATAAAAACCACCAGTAACGCTATTCCCTGTATTGTCTGTAACATATCAATTTGTGATTTTGTAGTTTGTTTTCAAGTATTTGGAATAATCGCTCAACCCTTCATAAAAGAAGAAGACTTCTCCCGGAATATTGTGTTGTCGGTTTTGACGGATCATATGCCGGAAAAAATCAGGTGATGCCCGGTAATTGCCAGACTTAATCAAGATGCCCGGATACAGCAGATGGCGCTTGCCGGGACGGATATATTGACGTGTTTTCTTCAGGGTTTGCCGGTAATAGGCTGAATCCTTCCGGTAGACCTGGGGGCAGACCATATCCACATAGCCGGCATTCACCCAGCGGGGCCAATCTTGTAAGTATTCGGCTTTGCTCCAGGGGTAAACACTAGGTGCCATCGAGACAATACATTCCGAATCGATGGACTTGACATGCTGATAAAGCGCTTTCATAAAACTGGTCAGTTGCTCAGCCCGCCAGTGCACCCATCTAAAATCATTGTAATCATCGGGGGGGTCCTGTCCATGATGGGCCTGGCGGTAAGCGCGGACAATCTCCTGGTTGTATCCCCCTTCCACCGGCATGGCCGGTAAACGGTCGTCGCCCTGGATGCCATCCACATCATAATTGCGGACAACTTCACCGATCAGCGACAACATAAAATCCTGAACCTTTGGATCGAGGGGATTCATCCATTCAAAGCCGTTCTTGGTAACCAATTCGCCCTGGGCATTCTTCAGGGCCCACCCGGGTTTTTTCTTCAGGATTTCACCTCCCTGTGCCTGGTAAGAAGCGGCAAACCCAAACTCAAACCATGCGAAGACCTTCATATTGTGTTGATGGGCTTCGGCAATCAACTCCTTCAGTGGATCCCTCCCGGGGTCAGCCGAATCGAGCCGGGGGTCAATCGCCACTCCGGTAAGCTCTTTCATCACCTGGCTGCGGTAGGTGGTCATGCCCTTGTTCCATACCACAGCAAAGATGGTATTGATGCCCCACTGATCGCACCTATGAACGGCACGTTTGATGTGCCCGTGGGAATATAGGGCCCGGCTGTCGACATTGGTCAGCCATACACCCCGCACCGGCCGGTTATATCCTGTAACATATTGATCGAGAGATTTTTCGTGGGTTTGAGCTTTCAAGCCACTCCCAAATCCCATCATTGCAATGAAGATCAATATTGCAAAAAAATTCAATTCCCTCATCGCATCGGCATTAACGGTTTCCTTGTGGGTTTGTCATCTTGTTCATTCACTTAAAAAACGCGGGCAATTTGGCTTCACCGGGATATTTGGCTTTGAGCAAATGTTGCATCGTATCTCTTCTTAAGGGATGGCCATAGAAGAAAGCTTCTCCTGGTATATTCCTTGCGCGATTGGCTTCAATCTGATCGGCCAGCAAACCAGGGTCGGTCAACCCATCAGAGCCATATGCCAGCAGGCCGGGTGCAAGCCGGCTTTTATCCCCACTGCCATGGCTGTTGAAATAAGACAGCACCTCATTAATGGTTGCATTATAAGAGGGCAGGGAAGTACGATAACACTGCACAGATAGTAGATCGACCGTACCCTGATCCAGCCATTCAGGCCAGTCCTGCATCAGGTTATCAAAAGCCCACGGGTAAGGGTTGGGCGAACATGCTACAACACACCCGGGATCAGCCGTTTTGACCGAATCATGCAACTGCTTCCAAAATTGATTCAATATATTGGCCCGCCATTCTACCCATTCCGAATTGTTGGGATCATCCGGCGGCGCCTGGCCATTGTGATCTTCCTTATACAGGCGCACGGTGGTGGTGTCATACCCGGCGTTCCTGGGCATGGCCGGCATGCGGTCATCGCCCTGGATCCCGTCAATGTTATAATTCCTTACTGCCTCCATCACCATACTGGTCATAAAATCGCGCACTTCAGGATGATACGCATTGTAATAGTAATCCGTGCCATTGTAATTGGCCGGGTGTCCCTGGTTGTTGATGCCAACCCAACCCGGATGCTCGGCTAAAATAACATTATTTTCCGGAGTGGGTGCATTCCCCCAATTGGCCATAAAACCATATTCATACCAAAGGACCACTTTCAAACCATGATCGTGGGCCACCGAGATGACATCCTTCAGGGGATCGCCGGATCCACCAGTATAATCGCCAAATAAACTCTCCTGTACGGAGCTGTAAGAAGAATGCTCCATTAGGGTCTGGCTGGGATATAATATTTTATTCATCGACCAGGCCACGATATATAAGGTGTTAAAATTATGCTGATCGGCAAAGGCAACCCCCTCTTTGATGTTTTCATAGCTCTTGAGGAATGGCGAATGCCACGGGGCAGGCACCCAAAAAGCGCGGACGCCCTTTTGCTGGGGGCGATGTTCAACGCTCAGGGTATATTGTTGCTTTTTTCCGCTTTCTGAAGTCACTGTTATTTCAAGGGGTTGAGTCAGATCCAGTTGGCTGTTTGAAGCCGGATCCACACTGGCATAATCGCTGACCACAAATCGGGTCTTGACCTGTGTCAGGTCCGTTCCGTAAGGTACGGTAAGGGTGATGTCCTGATTCTGAACTTTTTGTTCTAAATAAAGATCAGGGAACAATAATTTTTTTAATTCATTTTGATCCGATTCGGCAGTATCTACAAAAACGGTGTAGGTCACCGAACGATCTTCTTGTGTAAGGGTGAAATCAAGGGGAGAAGAAAAATCGTAAGCATAACCGGAAGCCGGGGAAAGCCGGGCGCCTTCGGTATAAGTAACGGTGGGGGTTAAGTGTGTTATATCGGCCGTATGGGGAACACTGGCATGAATCTCTTTATTGACCGAATCAATCTTTCCTTCTACTGTAGGATCCAATTGCTCAAAACGAAAGGACTTGATCTTTAATGGGATTTCACTGCTTTGGTCCTGTGCTTGTTCCTCGCAACCCACGCTAAAAAGGACACCCATTAATAAGAAAAAGCCAAAAATCCGCTGAAATGGAATCATCATTTTCATCAACATAAAATGTATTATCGATTGTAAATCAGTATACTAGCGAATCAGCCTCAATGGTTCTCGAACCGTTCACCCTGGAACCTGCATGCTTTATTCATTTCCTTGTTGTGTAGGTTACTGGATGGGGGTTTCATAAGTTATTTGAAAGAAGGAGTTGAAAAAGTTTTCAACTCCTTCTTTCATTTTTGAATCACCACCTAAGGTTTATTTGGTGAATTTTTCAATCAGGAAACCGTCAGTAACGGTAAATGAGAAGATGGTGGGATCGCCATTTTCATCAAAGACCACTTCGTTGTCGGAATTAATGGTCTGTACATTTTCACCGCCACTGAATTTCTTGGAATAAACGATCTTGTCGTTAATATTGGCAGCGCTGAGGTTCTTCAGGCCTGCTACCGGATCGCTGCCTTCGGTAATGTTGACGATCTGATAACGGGCACCGTTCCAGGCTCGCTGGTTAACGACATAGGAGAGGTACACCCCGTCATTGTATTTAAAGATGGTGGGGTCCTGTGCCCTGAATGGGATTAAGCTGGTGGGCACTTCATAAACACCTTCTCCGTTGCTGTTAACCACAGCTACGCCCATTTCGGCACCAGAGGCAACATACATGCCATCGGCGCCTGGGATGGCGTTCATCTTACCATATTGACCCAGGTTCCTTCCGCTTTCAACCTGGACATCCCATACTTCAGGCTCTGAAGTCAGTTCACCTCCGGAGGCGTGCCATACGTAGAATTTGTTGTTGTCTGTTTCGCCGCCAAAACCGGGGAAGTTGGGAGAAGTGATGAAGCCATCCTGTGTGGGGTCGCCGACGATGGAAAGGGCATCACCGAGGCGTTCCTCCTGGCCTACTTCATACTGGAGGACCACTTCAGGATCGTCATCATCAACGTTGTCCCACTTATAAACTTTAAAGACGCCTCCGGCGTTCATCACCATGTTGGAGACATAAATGGCATCGCCAACGGTATGCACATCAGAAACAGGGAAGGTTCCGCCTGAAACCGAGTCAATACCGGCCAGCTCCTGGCGCTCGGTCACGCTGCTGCCCACTTCCCAATAGTAAATGTGTTTGCCATCCTCGAGGGAAGCAGCAAATACATAATCACCGTTATAAGCAGCGCCTCTGGAATCCTGTGTCTGGATGCCGGTGGGAACCGACTGGGAAGCTGCCGTCATATCCATGATGATGGAAGCGGAACTGGTATCCAATCCGGCGGGGGTTACTTCTGATGTCAGGGTATAGGACATGGTGTCCTCCTGGTAACCAACCTTAATGGCAGGCTCATTGGCCAGGTCCACCGTATCGCTTCCGCTGGAGGTGGTATAGGTAGCGCCCTGGGGACCTACCTCAACATTCTTGAGGACCGCAGTGGAACTTTGCAGCTCATTATAGGTCACGCTAACCGTGGCTGCGCCCTGATCAATCTGGTCATCATAAACATCCTGGGTGGTAACGCTGGTCACATCCAGAGCCTTCAGTACCGGTCCGGTCGGGTCTTGTTTGTTGACCGTCACCTGGTAGGTATTCTCCAGGTCGCCATTGGTGACCACGAAATTCCGGGGCTCTGAAAAGTCCAGAGTATCCCCGCTGCTGGGGGTAACTTCTGCATTTTTAGTGAGCTCAACCTGGGGTACCAACTGGGTGAGATCGGTTTTGTAAGGCACACCAACAGTAATCGAAGTTTGTTCAATGGTGCCTTCAATCGTTGTTTCGCCGTCAGCACCGGCATTTACAATGGCAAAGCTGGTGATTTCAGCTTTAGGGGTTGTTCCGTCATCCTCTTCGCAGGAAGTAAAAACCATTCCTGCTAAAAGAAAGACGAACAATCCGGTTAAAAGACTTAAACTTGTTCTTTTCATAACTTTTGGGTTTTAGAGTTCATAATAGATTAATTGATGAGGTGCATCAGAAGATTTTATTTTTCGATTCAACAGATTGTTTTTCATGGGTTTTGGGTATCCCACCAAACCCGGGTATACTGGCTGTCTCCGCCCATGCGGCTGACGGCTTGCTGGTAATGTTTTTTGTTGTATCGACGTTCGGCCGTCGGATAGGGCACCCTTCGGGGCATCTCCTGGTTGCCGGAGAAGGTATAAACAGGCTCCATCATCTGGGGGTGTCCGGTCCGGCGCACCAGAGACCAGGCTTCCCGGCCATTGGGATACAGAGCAATCCAACGCTGCCGGTGAATTTGCTTCAGCGCGTTGGCCGGATCATAACTGGCAGAACCCTGCAGATAGGCCTCGATCGTATCGGTGTTGGTGATGCCATATTGGCGGAAGGAGGCGCGGATACCCTGATTGTAAAAGTCTTCAGCACTTCCGCTGATGTAACCCTTATAGGCGGCCTCGGCCTTCAGAAAACACGCCTCGGCATAGGTCAGTAATTGATGCGGGGTCTCCTTGCCGGTGAAATAAGACCCTATGTTACAATAATCCGGAACATAATGGTTGTTGTATCTTAAGCTCAAACTATCGGTAGGCTGACCATTTCTTAACCCTACATATTCACCGGCTTCGTTGGGATTGGCATAGACTTCCAACCGGGGATCATCATAGCCTTTGAGAAAATTCATCATGGTTTGGCTCACCCGTATTTCATTCCATTGGGAAACATAGGAGAGGGGATTTTTAACATGATAGGTCGGCCCGTTGGGGTCGGGCAGTATACGGGCGGCATCATCCACCGATTGCATGGTTTGACCCACATCAAGGCGCTCCAGGTGGGGAATGGTCAGCTCCTGTTCGGCCACATTGGAAACCCTCAGAGCCAGGCGCATGGTCAGGGTATTGGCAAAACGGATCCACTGATCCAAATTGCCCTGATAAAGGACATCGGCCTCACCATGGCCTTCATATCCCTTGTTCCGGTTGTCTTTGATCTGCTCAACGGCCTGGTCCAGCTCGGAGAGCATATCGGCGTAAATCTCTTGTTGAGGATCAAACGCCGGCTTGGCCTTTTCAAAAGCATTAAAGTAAGGGATATCCCCATACTGATCGGTCAATATCTGGTACAAATAGACATTCCAGATGCGGGCAACACCGGTTTTGATGGGATTATCCTCCCCGCGCGCAAGCTTGAGCACCTGATGATTCAGATTGAGCGGGGCAAAATATTTGCGGGCATAATACCACTCCCAAATGGTATTGCCGGGCAAAGGCTCAAAATTGGCCGTGGTAAAATCCGAATTGATGTTGGTAAAATGCTGGGCATAGACCGAACCCCGCAACTGATGCTGATACTGCCATACCCCTACACTGATACCTGACCCGGTTACCAGCGAACGGGTAAATAAATATTTTGAATCAATATCAGCAGCGGTGGTTTTGGGCTTGTCAATCTGTTGAAAATCTTCGGTGCACCCACCCATTGCACCAAGAATCACCAAAGCAGACAGTATAATTGAATAAAACGGTTTCATGGCTAATTGGTTTTAAAATGAAAATCTCACTTTCATCCCATAATTCCGAAGCTCAGGCTGGGCATACATTTCTATGCCCGTGCGCCTGGAGCCGAAAGAAGATCTGGGGGATATATTTTTGGTATGGCGCATAATATAAAACAGGTTATTGCCAAAGACCGATACCGATAAATCCTGAAAAGGCACATTTTCGGCCTGGCTCATGTCAAAGCGGTAGGTCAGGCTGGCATTTTTCAGGCGGATATAGGAGGCGTCGTACACAAAGGCCTCATGTATACGGGCAACCCGGTCCCAATATTTTTGGGGATCCACCGGATAATCCCCTTCCTTGCCATCTTTCACCCCATGTACCATATACCCGTCTTGTGGGGGCACGCCGGTGGTTTCAGAAATTTCCTTGGCCCGTTCCCATTCGTCGCGGCCTTCAGTGGTGTAGGCAAAGGTGCCGTATTCTGCCCCTCGGCGGTTGGTCAGGGAATACATGTCATGGCCGAGCTTGGAATCAAGGCTCAGCCCCAGCTGGAGATTTTTGTAGGAGAGGCTGATGCTCCCGCCCCACAACATCTTGGGGAAAGAATTGCCGATGACCCGCTCATAATCGAGGGCTCCCTCCTGGGTAGTGGCAATCTTGGGCAGGTTGTCATCTCCAATGATCTTCTTGCCCTGGTCATTCCGTGCGAAAGCAGTGCCCATGATCATACCAACGGGCCGCCCCATTTTGGCCGCTGTCACTACCCCGGCCGCTTCGCCAATGATCTGGATATCCTGGCCTTCGGCCAACTCTTCCACTTCACTCCATTGCCGGGTGAAGTTGCCCCCAATGCTCATATTCCAGTTCGCTTGATCAATCAACCGATAGTTGGCACTTACCTCAATGCCGCTGTTATTGATGTAACCGGCATTGATATACCCGCGGTTAAAGCCGGAAGAAGGGGGCAAAGGACTGTTCAGGATCTGATCGCGGGTGCCGGTCTGGTAATAAGTAAAGTCCAGGTTCAACCGATCGTTCAACAAAATGGCCTTCAACCCGAGTTCCTTCGAAACCGTATATTCAGCATGAATGGAACGATTGGGCCGGTTTGAAGGAATGCTTCCATAAGGCAACCCGCGGTACTGGCTGGGATTGGTTCCATACTGGTAGTAGCGGAATGAAGAAAGATCACCGCTGCTGCCTACCTCCGCCCATGAGCCACGTACTTTGAGAAAATCAATGGCTTCGGGAAGACTCACCGTTTCATGCACCAACCAGCTCATGCTCACCGATGGATAAAGATAAGACCAGTTGTCCGGTGAAAGATTGGACGACCAGTCGTTGCGCAAGGTAAAATCGAGGTAGAGCATCTGGTTGTAGCCCACATTAAACAAACCATAAACCGATTGCACTTCCCGCTCAGAAATGCCATCATTGGTAATGGGATTGTTGAAATTCTGGATCACATAAGGCCCGTCTTCATTGATCAGGCCCGATTCCGAAGAAGTATAAATGCCGCGGCTTTGATTGTGCCGCAGGTGGGCCCCTACCGATGCTTCGGTGCTGAAAGAGCCAAACCGGTCGCTGGCGGTAACCTGAAGGTCATAATTCATCTCCAGGACCTGCGATTTGGATTCATTGATCGTGGCCTTGCCATCGGCTTTATAATAGGTGCGATGGGCGGTAAAACGTTCACGGGTATCATTGTAATAATCAATGCCCACTTTGCCCTTTACATTCAAACTAAAGGGCAAGGCAAACCACTCCTTCACATCAAGGTTCATCTCGCCAAAACCAATCAGGCGATGGCGTGTATCGTGGTTGTTGTTCAGATTAACCGCCCAGTAGGGATTCTGCAACAGGGGGCTGGTGGCAAAGGCAGGGGGATCATTCCGCCACTGAACGCTGCCCTCCTCATTTTTGGTATATTCACTGGTCCATAACACCGGATAACCGTCAACGGTTTGGTAAGGCTGAAGCTGGCTCAAACGCACCGAAGGGGGCAACTGTGCCATCAAATATACCGGATTATCGGGTGAACCCGAAAGGTTAGGCCGGTTATCCGCCTGCTGGTTGATGTAGTTGGCTTTGGCATCAAAGGTCAGGAAATCGGAAACCTCGCTGTCGTAACGCAGTGTCAGGTTCTTTTTGTCCAAAGTGTTATGGGGCTGAATACCCTGTGTTTTAGTCCAGTTGGCTGAGAAATAGATGCCATTCTTTTTGCCCCGTTTGTTGATGCTGATCGAATTGTCGTAGGAAACGCCTGTATTGTAAAAGGTTTCATATGGATGGGTGGAGCGCGGGGTAAGTTGTTGCTTTTGATCGAGGAAGTTGGTTACGGTTTGTCCGTTCATCTTGGTTCCCCAACTTCTGAAACTGTTGGGCTCAAAAGAGCCCGATGATCCCTGGGAATACTTGCTTTGAAAGTTTGGCCTAACCACCGGGTTGCTGAAGGAGACCGATGAATTAAACCGGATGCCCAGACCTTTCTGGCTCGAACCCTGTTTGGTGGTAATCATGATGACCCCATTGGAGCCCCTGTAGCCGTAAAGGGCCGAAGCAGCCCCCCCCTTCAGCACAGAGATCGACTTAATGTTTTGGGGGTTGATGTTGCTGGCAGCATTGCCATAATCAAATCCGCCATAGGCGGTGCCGGAAGCGCCCCCGGAATTATCGATGGGAACCCCGTCAATCACGATCAGCGGCTCATTTGAGCCGGTAATCGAACTCATCCCCCGGATCAAAATATTCACCGACCCACCGGGTCCACTGCCGGTAGAAGCCACATTCAAACCAGCCACCTTACCAGAGAGGCCTTCCAGGGGTGACATCTTATCGGCATTTTCCATCTCTTCGCCCTGAACATCCTGCACCGAATAACCCAGGGCCTTCTCTTCCCGCTTGATGCCCATGGCCGTTACCACAACTTCTTCCAGCTCACTGGTGGCCGATTGCAAAACCACACGTACCTGATCTTTTTGGCCAATCGGAACGACCTTTTTGTGATAACCAGTATAAGAAACCACCAAAGTATCTTTTCCGGCAGGCACCTGTAGGGTGAATTGACCATCCACATCAGTGGCGGTCCCGATCATCCCTTTTCCCTGGGTACCTTTTACCACCACCGAGGCCCCAGGAAGGGGCTGGTCACTGGCATTGTAAACAACACCGGAAATCTCCCGCTGTTGACCCATTGCTGCCGCTACCAAAAAAAGCAGGGTCAGCATAATGGGTAGGCTCCGTAATATGATAGATCTTGCCTGCATAGTGCGTAAAATTTAAAAGCTGATTGTGGGTTATTATTTAACGTATTTGTGTTTTCATTGTCTGCTTTGCGTTTCAGCCTGTTGCTGAAGTTGACATCCTCTCTCTCATCCCAGGAAGCTTCATGAATTTTCCCTGGTAAAAGAAGATCATTTGACTGGACAATTTTATAAAATATTTATTAAATTAAAAACATTTTATTAATATTTTTTTTAATAAAGCAGAATTTGCCCAAAATAAATGGCGATAACCATGCTATAGGCCATAAAATTTAATTGACGGAAGAACCCTCAAAACAACCACTTTGTCATAAATATCTATTCAACAAATATTTAAACACACCACCCGCCGGCACCTATATATAAAATCAATTAATAATAAAGTTAAATATAATAAATATTTTTAAAAATTCCCGTTTTTTTGTAGGTTTGTTATATAAAATTAAAAGGAGGAGGACTATTCATGAGGCAGCATTATAACACCGAAAGCAAGGTAGAGGCGTTTTTCGCCCAAAAGAACCACCTCAGTCAACACAATGAAGCCCACTGGAAAATACCTACGGTAATTGTCGACAACTATGTCGAGCTTGGCCAGATTACAGCTTTGCGCTTTCTCGAATGGGTCATTCTGAACCCGGGAGGCGTAGTGGCCCTGCCTACAGGCAAAACCCCTGAATTTTTCATCAAATGGATGGAATACTATCTGAACAACTGGCAACAGGAAACACAAAACGGGTTGATGGCCCGAATTGGCTTTGACCCGAAGAAGAAACCCGATTTCAGTTCCCTGCATTTCTTCCAGCTGGATGAGTTCTTTCCCATTCCACCGGATCATGAACGTTCTTTTTACTATTTTGTCAAGAACTATTACATCAAAGGCTTTGGTTTTGACCCGGCCAAAACCCATATGATCGACACCTTCAATCTGGACCCACAGACACGGAAGATCCTGAATAACAAAAAGACGCTGCAGGAGATTTTCAATGACGACCCGGTTGATTTGGATTTACGCAGTGAAAAGCCGACGGATGAAAAGCTTTTGCTGCGCAAAAGGGCCATTGAGGCTTATGATGAGTTTTGCCGGGCCTATGAAGAAAAGATCCGCAGTTTGGGCGGCATTGGATTCTTCCTGGGGGGCATCGGTCCTGACGGGCATGTGGCCTTCAACATCAAGGGGTCGAGCCATTTCTCCCCCACCCGGCTAACCAACATCAACTATGAGACCCAGGCGGCAGCGGCGAGTGATTTGGGCGGCATTGAACTGGTCAAGAAAAAAGCCGTGGTGACCATGGGCCTGGAGACCATCACCTACAATCCTGATACGGTGGCCATCATCATTGCAGCAGGCCAGTCGAAAAGCGGGGTGGTGGCCGATGCCATTGAGCGGGAGCCGTCCCTGCAATATCCGGCCACCAGCCTCCAGCAACTCCAGAACAGCCGTTTTTACATCACAGAGAGCACCACCAAGGAGTTGACCACTTCGCACGAGACCACCAAAAAACTCTATAAAAAGGGCCTTACCCAGCCCCACCTGGTCGATGACCTGGTCATCCGGGGGGCCATGAAAACCGGCTTATCCCTGCCCCATGCCCTATCATCCCGGCAACAGGAAACCGAATGCGGCCACTGGAAGCTGGCGGCTGAAATTACCGGGCAAGGGCATGAACAACTTATGCAACAGACCTACGACCGGTTGATCCAAAAAATTGAAGCCGGGCTCAAAACCCCCGACAATCAGACCATCCTTCATACAGCCCCCCATCATGATGACATTGAACTGGCTTATTTCCCGTTCCTGCATCATCTGGTGCGTTCGACGGCCAACAGCAACCATTTTTGTTACTGTACCAGCGGATTCACCGCCGTTACCAATTTTTATGTAGAAGAGTGTATGGAGGATGTTTTGCGCTTTTTGAAGGAAGGGCGGTTGCAGGAGCTCGACAGCTTTGACGGCTTTAAAGATTACAACCGCGGACAGCAAGACATTACCGGGTACCTGCGCGGCATCTCCCAACAAAACCCGGATACCCAGAAATTGTTTAAGTCGGCCCGCATCGTTCGGCGCCTGTTGCAGGAAAAACCCACCGATCATTTTGACCGGGTGGAAAAGTCCGTAATTGAAATCCTGCATATACTCTCCGAGCTGGAACCCGGACGAAAGGTCCCCGAACTGATACAAAACGTAAAAAGCTGGTTGCGCGAGTTTGAAGCAGAGCTGGTATGGGCCCATTTTGGCATCAATAAGGACCAGGTACATCATATGCGCTTAAGCTTCTATTCGGATGATATTTTCCCGCAGTATCCCGATTATGAGGCAGACGTCAAACCCCTGCTGGATCTTTTTGAACAGCTGCGCCCCTCGATCATTACCCTGGCTTTGGATCCGGAAGGCAGCGGACCGGACACCCATTACAAGACCCTCATTGCCCTGTCCGAGGCCATTGACCAGTACGTGGCCAATCACCCCGATATCAATCTGCGGATTTGGGGTTACCGCAATGTATGGTCGCGTTTCAAACCCACTGAAGCCGACCGGATCATCCCCCTGTCGCTGAATTCTTTCGCCACACTGCACAACATGTTCAACAATTGCTTTGTCAGCCAAAAGTCGGCCTCATTCCCAAGCTATGAGCTGGATGGCACCTTCAGTCAGCTGGCACAGAAGATATGGGTTGAACAACATGATCAAATCACCCACCTGGTGGGACAGGATTATTTCTACAAAAACCCCAATCCCATGTTGAGGCGGGCATTCGGTTCTATCTATATGAAGGATATGTCGTACAAAGAGTTCACCGAACACATCAGGGATGTACGCAGGTTGCTAGAAGCCAAGGATGAGCTGGAGAGCCATCCGCAATAACCCCCGACCCGTATCCTTCATATGCTAATTTCAGCGGGGGAGCCACCTGCTCCCCCTGCTTTTTACATTGTCATATTTCACCATTAAAACCAATCTCTATGTATTATGTGGGCCTGGACATTGGAGGGACCGAGGCCAAGATGGGCATCCTCGGTTCATCCGGAAAATTGTTGCATATAGAACGTTATCCCATGGACCTGGGGCTATCCCCGGGTCAGACCCTGGATGAGATCCTCAGCCGGATTGAAGGCCATCTCACATCAAAGGATATTGCCGGGCTGGGAGTAGGCCTGCCCGGCATCCTCGATGAAGCAAAGACCTGCATTAAACAAGTCCCCAATCTGCCCGGTTGGGAAGGCTACCCCATACAAGAGCATCTGCAATCCAGGGTTACCCAAAAGGTTTTCCTGGAAAATGACGCCAGCATGGCTGCCCTGGGAGAACATTGGGCAGGGGCCGGAAAAAGTACCGACAGCATGTTGATGATCACCCTGGGGTCCGGTGTAGGAGGGGCCCTGGTTTATCGCGGCCAGATCCTGGAGCTGAACGGGTTTTCCTCCGAGATCGGACATATGGTGATCGATTATGACGGGCCTTTATGCCGGTGCGGACGCAGGGGATGCCTGGAAACCTACGCCGGCCGATACGGACTGCAACGCCTGCTGGCCGAACAAATCAAACAAAACAAGTCCGGCCCGACCTGCCAGCTGAAGGCCGGAGCCACCCCCCGCGAAATATCCCAAAAGGCAGCCCGGGGATATGAACCTGCCCGGCAAATATTGCGTGACTCAGGCCATGCCCTGGGCATTGGCATCTCCAACATCCTGAACCTGATACGCCCCGAAACCATTGTCATAGGCGGTGGTATTGCCCAGGCATGGGAAGGAATGCTCGAAAAAACGGAACAAACCATCCAGGAACACGCATTTAAAATGGAAAAGAAGAACCTCATACTTCAAAAAGCCTATTTGGGCGAGATGGCAGGCATATATGGTGCTGGATTGATGGCGCTCAACAATCAATAACCCTTCATACTTCTTCAAAATATCCATTAAGGCTCTAACCTAAAGAGCATTATGGCCCAATAGAACCCATCCCCTCATTCCCCGGGCGTCCCATTTAACAAAAGGTCCCTTCGGCTTCACCGGCTACAAACAACCTGAGGCTTTGCCCATCTGCCGGCCGGGAAAACACCACAAACCAATTGGCCAGTGGCTTCCACCGTAAAAAAACAAAGACGGCCCATCACCCTTCACGATTAGGTCTTCCATAAATATTTGCGTCGAACGGTAAAAGTCACCAATGCCACCATGGCCCCTGTAACGATCAATCCCCTGACCAGCCCCAGCCATTCCCAGTAGGTGTTGATCGAATTCAAAAACGGTCGGAGTTGCAGGAAATAAACCACGGGCATAATCACAAAGGAAGAGGCCACATAACCCACCATTGGATTTTTCCCGACCGAAACCAGGTAGTGCAGCACCCGGGTTTTCTCAAAATAATCGTAGAGCAGCTTAAAGAAAATCACCAGAAAACCGGACAGTCCGCAAGTGACAAAAAAGTAGCTCATGGTAGCCGGATCTTTCTTGATCCCGCCCTCATAAGCTTCGAAGACGGTACCCAGGATCAGCCAGAAAACACTCCACAGGCTGATCAGGTAGAGGGCTTTAGAAAAGTGATCTCTCGGGTGCTTCAACAGGTGCATCAGGCCCAGGCCAACTCCAAGGTTGATCAGCAGGGTAAATACCGGGTACCTGGCGTACCATCCGACCAGGTTCAGGAAAACCGCCAGTACCGTTATAATAACTGCTCCTTTGAAGCGGGATATTGAATGGGGGTGATCAGCCGAACGGGATCGGGTTTGAAAATGGTTGTATAGGATATCACCGATGATGGATCCGGGCAGGACGATAAAAAAATATTTCAGGTATTCCGGGTGATAAAAGATGGTCTGGGAAGTATCAATGCCCACAGCCAAAAGCTGCTCGTGCAACCAGCTCCATTGTTGGCCCATCCATCCAAGGGGATCAAAATTCCACAGGGCCTGGTTCCAGGTGCCGGAGATATCGTGGGTGAGTCGAACGCCAAAATAAAGGGGAAGAGGAGCAAGGCGGGCCAACCAGTTATGGGGGGTATACAACCAGATGACTGCTCCAAAGAAGGCCATATTGGCCAGGACCAAGATAATGATGTCATGGTTATGGGCAGCAAAGGGAATATCAAAGGCCAGGGAACGAAAAATGATGAGCCCGGCCAAAAACAGGTAGCCAAAGACATTAAGGCGGTCTGAACGCCGGGGTTCCATATTGGGAAACCGGCAAAAAGCCATAAAAAAACCGCCAAAAGCCAGCAATGCAATAAACCATTTAGGCCATCCAACCGCTCCCGGGTAATGAAGCGGAGAGAGGTGGGCCAGGGCAATGGCAAAAAACACCAGCTTAAGGCCCCGCTTTAGCACTTTAACGACCAGTCTTTTCCGCGGCACCCCACGTTCCAGGTTTCGCCTCAGCGAAAAAGGAAAAGCCAGACCCATGGCAAAGAGGAAAAAAGGAAAAACCAAATCTACCCAGGTTAAACCAGGCACATCCGGGGTGAATTGGTAAGAGGGAGGCCCAACCTGGGCATGGTACATCCAACCGGGCAATCCATGGAGGATGCTGCCGGAAAGGACCATCCCCACAATAGCCAGTCCCCTGAGGGCATCAATGCTGTGCTCACGACGGGTCATAACTTGCATTTTTTGGGAAAGAAAACAACAAACAAGGAAATACAAATGACATGGTGGTACCGGGCAGGATCAAATCAGGCTGTATTGTTTGAATACCATGGCACCGGCCCCCCTAACGCCTCCTTTCTCATCCAGGTTAGAGAGTTCGAGGGTTACATTTTTCATGGGATTGGGCAAAGCAGAATGGATCATGCCAGAGCGGACCGAATCGACCAGCAGACTTTCGGCCCGGGCAAATTTACCCCCCAACACAATGACTTCGGGATTCAGAAGGTTCACAATATTGCCCAGGGCCTTGCCCAGTTGATTGCCCATTTGCTGAATCAGGGTGATCGAAAGGGCATCCCCCCGGGAAGCGGCTTCCAGTATATCATCGTAACGGAGTTGATCCAGCTCCAACTCACGGGTAAGGATGGAAGTTTCACCTTCTTCAATCTTCATTTTAAATTTTTCTTCCAGGGCATACCCCGATACATCCATACCCAGGCAACCTCTTTTACCGCATATGCATAGCTTATCGGAACCGCCGAATTGCATGTGCCCAAATTCACCGGCAAAACCGGAAACCCCATTGACCATCTGCCCGTTTACAATAATCGACATGCCCAGGCCCCGGCCCAAATTGACCACCAAGGCGTTGGAAGTTTCGCGGGCCCGACCCAACATTTGTTCCGCATGGCCCCATATGTGGGTGTCGTTATCCACAATAACCCGCTTGGAAAAGGCTTTGGCAAAATACTGAGAAAGCGGCTCCTGAAGGAAAAGGAAATAGTTATAAGCAATGCCGGTTTGAATATTCACCCGGCCGGTCAACCCAATGCCAAGACCCAGTATACGCGATGTTTCTATACCGGCCTCTTCAATGCTCTCCTTGATAAAATGTTCCACTGTGGCCAGCGATTCCTCGTTATCCTGAAGCCTAAAATTCTTATCGCGCCGGTAAAAAACCGTATTGAACTTCAAATCAATGATCCCTATGCTGATGCGTCGCATAAGGATCTCCACACCAACCGAATACAAGGAATGGGGATTCAGAGAATACATAATGGGTTTGCGCCCGTTGCCGGTCTCCTTTTTGCCGGTGGTGGTAATGACCTGATCAGCAATCAGTTCATTGACCAGCTTGGTGCCCGTGGGAATACTCAGTTGTATTCGCCGGCAGATTTCAGGTATGGTCATCTCAGCAGAGCTTTTCGCCAAAAGACTTATAATCTCCCTTTTCTGAGCATTCTGTCGGGCCGCTGTGCCTTTCCCCTCTATCTCCTTAAATATTTTATCCCATTCCATAACTGAAAAAATTTAGATACAATTATCAAATTTATTAATATTTTTATGAAACTGAGCATCAACCCGATTTAAATTAAGGGGATAAAAACGGCTTTTCCCGGATTAAATATCTGAGTGATCCTTCCCAACCCCTCTAAGGATTGAAAAACTCAATCATATAGCCTGCCTCATTTGATCCGGCTGTATCAAGCCATTTATGCCTGAAAAATGAAGCCTGGCCAAAAGGTTGCGCACACCCAATGACCAGGCCTTGACTTAACCCTACTCCTTGTTTTGCTTGATGGCTTTTTCCATGGTATCCCACCAGTTATAGTTAATCAGATGCACGGCATCAAAAATCATTAATCCATCGGTCTTTTTCATGGCCATATCCACGGCCCGCTTAAATTGCTTCTCATCACCTTTATATTGTTGCACGTAAAGGCTTCCCATAAACGGGACGGCGTCCTTTAACACCCCATTGGCCAACTCGGCACAACCCTCAACAGAATACCAATCGGCCCGCTTCTGGGACATACCCGGCTCATTTCGGCCTTCCACCTCTTCTTGATTCATCTTGCGCACTTCTTCAACAGTGACCTGTTTAAAATACAACCCCCCCATAAAAAGGTCCAGGTATTCAGCATAACCTGTCTTTTGATACTGAGGGGTGGCCCAGTCATAATCTTTGGAGGGGTCATAATCCTGGCTGGCCCAGTTCACACCGACCTCATAATAAGTCGGGTACCATGCCCCTACATAATCGCCATAAACAATATCGGGATTGATCGACTTGATTTCCTTGCGTACCCGTTTGGCAAAATCATGAATCACACTGGCCCGCCATTCAAGCCATTTATCGAAATGGGGGCCCCGCTTCCATTGAGCCTCTCCCTCCTGATCCTTTTCCCAGTAGAGAATATCCTCCGGGTAACTTTTTACCTGGATTCCGGCATACTGCTCAAACATTTTCTTCGAGGCGGGGCTAAAATCAGAAGTAATGCCTTCATAGCGCATCCGGTCAAGAACAATACCCTCCAGGCGGGGATACTTTTTAACCACCTCCTTGATGATCTTCATTTCATAGTCCTGCACCTCAGGCAGGGCAGGGTTCAACATGCCATTGTAGGTGGTTTCCACCTTTTTAATGGGTTTGATGCCCTCGGGGGTATAGTTCATGGTTTGCCATTCAGGATGGTTCTTGTAAATGATCCCCTTTTCATACTCCAGATGGCCCCCGCTAAAGACATTCATCGAGGCGTGAACCCCCAGGTCATATTTCCGGGCCTTATCCAGAAAGATCCCAAGCATATCATAATCCTCAGAGCGGGAATGTCCTTTCCACTGACCCATGTAAGGGGCATAATCGCTATGGTAAAGGGTCCACCCCATGATCGATTTTACATCAACCACCACATCGGTAAACCCGGCCTCACTGGCTTTTTTCAGATAAAGATCGATGGAATCCGGATAGCTCAAACGTTCATAATTGGCCTGGGCATCAAACCATAAATAACTGGACTTTTCCCGTTGGGGTTGCTGATTGGAAGGGGAACAGGAAACCTGCAGGAGGATTCCAAAGATTAAAATGCCCTTCAAAGCAGCCAGCCAGGTTCTATTTGTTTTCATCATGATGATCAAGATTTTTTGGGTTGAAAATGGGCCTGTCTTGCTCGATTCGATGAAAGGACAGGCGATTGTCTCAGATAATGTTCACGTGCACAACTCGGAAAACCGGTTGCATGGCCATATCTTTGGGTTCAACCGGTATTACTGACTTTCTTGCTCAGTAGCGTTGTCTATGCCTGTTTTGACTTCCTCCCAATAGTTGTATTTTATCAGGTGGACAATATCAAAAACCATCAGACCATGGGCCTCTTTCAGGCTCAATTCAACGGCCTGGGTCATATCAGCGGGAGCCTCGTCGTAAACATCTACATATAAGCTGGAGGTAACCGGCACATCACCTTTTGTAACCTGCTGGGCATTGTTCAGCCCCCCTTCAACGGTATACCAGCCACTGCCATAGACATCAGAAAAATAGACCCCCGCCATATACACATCCAACAGGCCTGCGTAGCCATAATCTTTATAACTGTCGGTAAACATCCAATTGGTGTAATCCCCGTTCTGCGGGTTATAATTCTGGCTGGCCCAGTTGGCACCTACCTCATAATAGGTTGGATACCAAGCACCGGTATAGGTACCAAAGTCGACGTCGGAATCGATATCTTTAACGGCAGTGCGCGCCTGTTCAAAAAAGTCGTAAACAACCTTCGCCCGCCATTCAAGCCATTTGGGATACAAATCTCCGTAATTTCTTTGGGGTTCGCCATCCTGCCGGGTCCAGGAGAAAATATCGCCGGGATAGTTCGATATATCCTGCTGAATATATGCCTCGAATTTGGAACGCGAATACTGGCTAAAATCACTATTGAGCCCGTCAAAACGCACCCGGTCCAGGATGAGCCCGTCAATGGGATAATTTTTTACCACCTCTTCAATCAAAGACAGGCAATAGCGTTGTACCTCCTCACGGGCCGGATTGAAGAACATTCCATACTTATCGGAGACATTGGTGATATCCACCATTCCTTCCGGACGGTTCAGAATGGTGGTATATCCGCCCATCTCTGAATCCCGGTACACCACACCTTTATCATAACTGTTGTGGCCTCCGACAAAAACATTCATCGAGGCATACACCTGCAAATCCCTTTGATGGCCTTTATCAATGAAGGTTTGAAGGTAATCCCAGCTGTTGTCCCGGGTATATCCCTGCCAGGAAGTAAGCTCTTTTACAATGGAACTGTTATAGAGCACGTCGCCAGCGATGGGCCTGACATCCACCACAATTTTATTAAAGCCGGCATCCTTGGCCTTGTCCAGATAATGGTCGATGGAATCTTTGTGGCTAAACCGCTTAAAATTAGCGGATGCGTCGATCCAAAGGTATTTGGGCTTCTCCTCGACCGAAGTGGTATCTCCGTTTTGGTCATCCGGATCGTAGTCGTCAAAATGCTGGTAGTCATCTCCGCTGCAAGCCATCAGCAATTGTGACAAGCCAACCAGGACCACCAAGACCAGCAAATTATTCTTCATCATTTTGGTCATCATCGTTAATATATTATTCATTTTTACAAGAACACCATACAGCCGGTACCCAAAGGGCACCGGCTGAAGAAAATCAACCCTACTGGAGGGAGTTGGGATCCATGTTGGTCAGTTCGTATTTGGCGATTCCGCCATTGGTGACCAACATATACACATATATCGATTTTCCGTTGGCTGCCATTTCTGTAACTACATCGGTGGTGGCGTTTAAGTTATCGGTGTTGCACGATATCTTATCGCTGGTGAAGACATTGAAATCGCCGTATCCCTGGTCGCCGGGAGCTTTAGTGAAATCAGCCTTATCGGTTACATCAAACACTTTAAACTGGGTGTCATAATTTTCAGCCACATCGACGACGGCTAAATAGTTGGCATTATTAAACTCAAAATACCGGGCATCGGCACTCAGCCAACCAAAATTGTCCTTGCTCATACTCACCACCGAGCCATCCTCAATCCAGGAAACGACCTTGCTCATGGGTTCAACCAGGAAAAAAGGATCATTCAGGTTGGGGCCCGTGGGTTCAGCTTTACACAGCCATGTCCAGGATTCCATCGGGGAATAGGTATAGATGTGGGGCGAATCGGAGGTGACCTGACCATTATCGATCACCCAACGATAAACCTTATTGGTAAAGGACATCGGCACGGTGATGATGGCGTGTTTATTGATGTTGCCCTTAACGGCCACTTTCCTGCCCATGGCCACATCCGAAGAAACATCGCTCATGGTAAACAAAGGCTCCGGCTGGGCATTGACATCACTGTAGGTGTAGATGGTAAAATCCGAAGCGCCATATTTACCGGCATAATTGGCCGCAATGATATTACCCATCGAATCGGTGGCCACCTGGAAGCACATGCCGTTGAACCCGGTCATATCCAGGGTGCCTACCTGTTCAGCCGTTTCTTTGTCATAATATTTGATGGGATTCGATTTATTGGGCACGATCATATAAGAACCGGATATGGCTAGTGCAGACTCAATATGGGCTCCAAAGTTCAACTCGGAGAACGATTTGCTCCATACCTTTCGCGTATAGCCGATGCCATAATCCAGTTCTTCAGGCTCCCGCTGAACCACTGTATATACCTGCTGTGAACCATCATAAGCGGTAACGGTGTACTGAACCGGCTCATTGAAATTCTGGGGTTCACTGGTATCGGGTGAAATGGTGGCCCGGGGTGAAATCTCGATGGAAGGTTTCACACTGGCCAGCTGGGTGGTATCAAAGCCATAGGGCAATACGAATGAAATGACCGAATCAGAAATGATCCCTTTGATATCATATTGAGGAATACCAAATGAAAGGATCTTCTTGCGGGAACTTTTCTTCAAACGGGCATCGAGCACGAGCTCTTTTACATCACCATTGGCTGCCTCTACTTTTAAATTAACCGGTTTGGACAGGTCCATCATCCCCAGGGCCGGGGTGATTTCAGCCCCGTTGGGAATGCTGGCTTCAACCTTGAGTTGAGAAATATCGGTGACCTCATCATTTTCAATGGGATAATGATAGGGCACGTTAAAATGTATGGAATCGCCATAGGGTGGTTCTTCCACCGGGTCTATATTGGCATCGGTGCCGGGTATCAGCACGCTGATATCTGAGATCTGATTTTCTCCGCTGGCTTCCGGATACTGCGGCTGTTCACAACCATTAAACAGCACCGCGGAAGCTGCCCAAAGAACCATTATTATGCTTATGTATCGTTTCATAGGATGGCAGATTTAATATTACCAGTTTTCAATTTGTTCAATCGCCGGATTATTGGCTATTTCACTGGAAGGGATCGGGAAACGGTAGTATTTCTCAGGAAAATACCGGTCCTGGTCATCGCACTCCACAATCTGATGGGAGAATGAACCATCCTGATTCCGGGTGATCTTCATTCCGTGAAAGCGCACATCGTTGAGCTTTTCATGGGCAAGGTCCCAACGACGCAAGTCCCAGTAGCGATGTCCTTCAAAAGCCATTTCCACCATTTTCTCATGGCGAAAGATTTTCATGGCCTCTTCTTTATTGGCAGCCGATTCAGCGGGCAGTCCTACCCGATTTCGGATCATATTGACCTTATCCATTCCCTGCTGAATCTGACCCTGCTGAATCTTGCCTTCGGCATAATTCAACAACACTTCTGCATAGCGAAGCTCAATCCACGGCTTATCGCTCTTGTTGTTGACAAAATCTTTGTTGTCTTCGTCCAGGAGTTTTCTCATGTAGTAACCGGTAACGGTTGTGGCTGGATTGGGGGAAGTGCCATATTCCACATAACCGTCTTCCCCATCCACATAAGTCTCAATGGTATCGCCTTTCCAGGAAGCGCCATTGTAGAGGATGGAAGCATAAAAACGGGGTTCCCGGTTTTGGTAGGGCTGATTGGCATGCTGGGGATTATCCCAGTTAAATTCCGTACCATCAGCCATTTCATAGGCATCAACCAGTTCCTGGGTAGGACCGGCCTGACCGCCCCGGCCTGGGATATCGCCGGAAGGGGCATACCGCTCATCAAAATCGTGGGCAAATTTGGGGGCCTGATAACGCACGGCAAAAATCACCTCCTGGTTATCAGCGCTCTTGAATACATCCCCATAATTATTTAACAGGCCATACTGATTCATATCGATGACATTTTGAGCTGCACTCACCGCTGCCTGCCATCTTTCGGCATAGAGCATGGCACGGGATTTAAAGGCATAGGCTGCTCCCTTGCTCACACGACCCTTATCACTTTCCGGCCAGGTTTTGGGCAGATGCTGGGCAGCAAAATCCAGATCCCGGGCCACAAAATCCCAGCAAGCGCTTTCAGGGCTGCGCTCATGGCTGCGATCAGAGGTCAGTTCATCCAGAAGGATCACACTGCCATGGTTCCTAACCAGCAAGAAATAAAGATAGCCACGGAAAAAACGGGCTTCAGCCCTAAACTGATCCTTTTGTTCCTTCGAAAATTTATCGCCATACTTATTCAACCCATCAAGGAATTCATTGATGCGCCGGATCCGTTCATAGGCATTGGTCCAAACACTCAGGGCATTTTGGTCGGGGCTGATCTGCCCGGGTACCATCGTTACATAATTGGGCGTGCCCGTACCCGGGACCGATGAGGAATACTTGAGTATATCCGACAATCCATCAGAAAGATGGTGTTGACTGCCCAGGCTCCGGCTGCCGAAGCCACCATAATCACGGGCAATGGCATAAAAACCATTGAGGTACAATTTTACATTTTCTTTGCTCTCCCAGACCACTTTTTCGGAATACCGATCCTTGGGGGTCACATCCAAAAAGTCCTGGCAAGCCGTTACACCCAGCATCAGGGTTATAATTGACAAACTTATGATTAGCTTTCTCATGATTGATGATTTTAAAGACTAAGATTCACACCTAAACTGAAGATCCTTTGTTGAGGATAATACCCGTTATGTACGTTGGGCGACTCCGGATCCAGATAATCCAAACTGCTAAAAGTATATAAATTATCGGCTGAAACATAAACCCGGAGCTTTTCGATGTTGAACCGGTTTAACAAGCGTTTGGGCAGTTCATAGCCCAGTTGCACATTTTTGATCCTCACATAAGAGGCATCGCGGATCCACCAGGTGGAGGCATAAGCATTGTTGGAGCGATACTCGGTGCTTAAGCGGGTAAACTTGGCATCCCGGTTTTCCGGGGTCCAACTGTTTTCCACCAGGTAATAGGGGGAATTGCCGCCGGTTTTAAAGGGACGGGTAAACTGTGTATTATCCTCAATGCCTGAGCCATAGGTACCACTCAGGGCAAGGTCGGTACGAGCAGCCCCTTGCAGGAAAAGGCTCAGATCAAAATTCTTGTAAGCCGCATTCAGGTTGAAACCAAATACCACTTCAGGGATGCTGCTTTTACCGATCCAGGTGCGGTCCTGTTCATAGGTAATTTTGCCGTCTCCATTGAGGTCTTTGTATTTGATATCACCAGGGCGGACATTTTCTTTGAGCAAGGGGGAATTGCGTATTTCTTCCTCACTCTGGAAAAGGCCTTCGGCAACAAAACCAAGTCGGCCGCCCAGGGGCCTGCCTACACGCTTTTGGTAGTCAGGAATATTGGGGCTATCGTCGGTCTTGATGTGGCGGTTCTTGCTGTAGGTTAAGTTTCCACGCAGGCGATAGGAAAAATCCTTTCCGATCTTATTGCGGTGGGACAGCACCAGCTCAATGCCGCGGTTGTCAACAATGCCGCGATTCACCACGGAAGGATAGTTGCCACCGAGGGAGGGGGGCATCACGCCACCAATATTCTGAAGGATGTCGGTGGTCACTTTGTAAAACCAGTCGAATTCAACGCCCAGTTTACCTTCCCACATATCCAGGTCAAATCCGGCATTGTAGGTGGTGGCGGTTTCCCAGGTAATGTTGTAATTGGGCACTGCTCCAGTATACAGGGCCTGTACCGGCGATCCCCCGATCAAGTAGGCCGGGTTATTGGTCATCTGCATCGAACGCAGGTACTGGTATTTACCGATCTGGTCGTTGCCCATCTGGCCAGCAGAACCCCGCAACTTAAGGTGATCTACAAAACCAAACTGGTCGTTGAAGAATGGCTCTTCCGATACACGCCAACCCAGAGAAGCTGCCGGGAAGAAGCCCCATCTCTTATCCTGTGGGAACCGGGCCGAACCGTCATAGCGGCCTGAGAGCTGAACCAGGTATTTGTCATCAAAACTATAATTGATACGCCCTACATAACCGGCCCTGACAGAAATGGCCTTCGATCCGGTAACCGAGTTGGGCACCACTTCATCGGAAAACTCCAGTTGCTGAATGGCCCCTAAATCAAACGCTCTCTTGGCAGCACTGAAATCATCGTAGACTTGTTTGCTCTGCTCATAAAGAGCCAGCACCTCCAGATCATGGGCACCAAAAGACCGGTCAAAACGGATGGCCGGCCGAAGGGTTCTTCTCCAGGAATCGGCAAAACCTTCACTCAGCGAATTGATGCCGCCCGAGGCATGGCTGGCCCACTGCTCCACATACTGATCGCTTCCCTCCTTGTAAACCATCAGCTTATAAGGTTCTTTCCAACTTTTGGTGCGGGTATAATCGCGGTCATAGCTGCCCATAAACTCTAGCGACAAGCCTTTCACAAAAGGCACCTGGTAATCAATGTTCAATGAACTTTGAAAAATATTTCGCGTGGAATTATAATATCCGGAATTGTCGCGGGCCATAATCGGATTGGCATTGCCCCAACCCAGGTCGGAGCCAACCGGCTCACCATCATTGGTATATGCCGGGATGGTGGGTTTGGCCTTAATGGCCTGGTAAACCAGGTTTAACCATCCATTGGGCTGAACCCCCAAATAGGGACGATCCCGCTTTTCCTGACGGGCAGCAAGACTCAAAGAGGTGGTTAGGTTTTCGGTGACATTCACATCCACATTGGAGCGCAGGTTATAGCGGGTAAAATCAACATGATCGATGATGCCATTCTGATTCAGCATACCGCCCAGGACAAAATACTGGACTTTGTCATTGCCCCCACGCACACTCAAACTGTGGTGCGAATTCATTCCAAAATCATTGAACAAACGATCAAGCCAGTCGGTATCACCGTAGACGCCCTGGGGATCATGCCCCTGTTGAATCTTTTCAATGGCATCCGACGAATAAACAGGCTCCTTTCCATCCAGTTCGCGGGCTTTGTTATGCCAGTATGCATAATCCGGGCCATTGAGAAAATCAGGGAACCGGGTGTTTTGGGTCAAGTCCACCGAATTTTCAAAGCTGATCTGGGGGCCTTGCCCTTTTTCACCTTGTTTGGTGGTGACCAGAATCACTCCGTTGGCACCCTGAACACCATAAACAGCCGCCGATGCGGCATCTTTCAGGATGCTGACGTTTTTGATGGAGTTGGGGTCTACATTGCTCAAATCACGCTGTACGCCATCAACCAAAACGGTGGGTTGGTTGTTGCCGGTGGTGCTCATACCTCTGACATACAGGGAAGCGCCACTTGAACCCGGCGCACCGCTGGTCTGCCTGGAAACAAGACCCGGTAACCGACCGGCCAGCTTATTGCTTAAATTATGAGAGGATGATTCATCAAGCTCGTCGGCATCCACATCGGAAACGGAACCGGTTAAACTCCGTTTCTTCTGTGTGCCATATCCCACAACCACCACTTCATCCAACTCTGAACTCCCGGGTTTCAATACAATCTGGAAGTCTCGGCGGTCGCCTACCTTTTTCTCAATCGTTTGCATGCCGACAAATGAAAAAACCACTGTGGCCTTTTCATTGGATACAGTAAAAGAAAATTGCCCGTCCATATCCGTGGTGGTGCCATTATTCGTGCCCTTCTCCACAATATTCACCCCGGGCAAAGGGTCTCCTTTGGTATTTTTAACCGTTCCTTGAATCTCAATCTGGGCTTGGAGTACCTGCGAACTCATCAGTAAGATCGCGAGAATGGCCCAGGATAAGCATCTTTTCTTCATGGTTATGAAATTTTGCTATTTAAAAATAAAGTGACTGTTGGGATCCTGAATGGCATTGGTGGGTAAAAAAGCCGGTAATCGAGGATCCGAAAAGTTGGGTTGAGCAATTCGACAAAAGAAGATGTTCATGGTCGCATACTATTTAAATTAATTTTATAACAATTCAAATATATATAAAATTTTTTAAAAATTTTAAGTTGAATTAACAAAAATTTAATTAATAGAGGGCGGTCGAACGGCAACTCCCAGTATACCAACTATATGAAGATGGCATAGCATCAACCCACGCTACCCCGGACTTAGAGGGAAACCTGCCCTGCCAGCGCCGGCTGATTAAATGGAACCGGCCCGAAAAATCAGGTTCCATTTTGGGGCCAATATTAAATAAAAATTTTTATAATGTGGGCCCCATACCAATAATAAACAAAACGGGAAGGATTCATAAAACATCCTGGAGTGACTGCCCTGAGCTGCCGGCAACTTTAAGTTTGCCGGGATAAGCCAACAGGGGATGCCAGATTTCAAAGGCGGGTACCCGGGCCTGGTGTCCCTGATGGACAACGATGATTTCCGGATAGGTGCTTTCAGACAGCCCGCCACGAAGCACCCGGTCGTTAAGGAATCCTGTCACCAACCATAGCAAGCCGCTGTCGGCACTGATGATGCGCTTTGCATGGATAGCCGCCTCAAAAAGCGCTGCCATCGAAAGGCACATCAATTGATGCGGTTCAATCCGGTTCAGCGACCACCTCAACCGACCGATCTGGTCATGATCGCGCCCAAAAAGGGTGCCGGCGAATAAGATATGAGGCCTTAAGCAATCCACCGCCTCCTGGCATTGAGGGGTGGAAAGAGCCTTATTGTAATCGCCGGCAACCGGTAATATCAAGTTTTCCGGAATGCGCTGATCATACAGTTCGTGCACCTGATCAAGTGAATGGTATGCCCGGGGCAACAATCCCCCCGGATCAGCTTTAAGGTTTGTGCCGGTATCGGCCAGCCCAACCCGGGTCTTATCAGGCGATACATCCCAAAGGAAAGCCACCACCTGCCGGGTCAGTTGCTGCATGATATGCTCAGTGCCGTTGTAGGCTTCCAGGTTCTTCATATGAAGGACGGCAGAAGGGTTCAGCTTGCCACTACCTAAAGCCTGCCCAATTAACCAACCAACAGCCCGATCGCCCCCGGGTTTAGGAATGATCAATCCATCAGCCCAAGCCAAAAGCGATCGGTGCTCCTTCCAAATTTTAAAATCATCCTCCACCTGCGTCATCCCATATGAATAAGTTGCCCTCAGATAGGGATAAACGACAGGATTGGTGACCAGGTGCACTTCACGCCCCTTTGCATGAAGCCAGGAAGCCAGTGCACCCAGGATCAGGCCATCTCCAAGTTTCCCGGGGCAATGGGCGGCCATATGCCCTGTCCCCATCACCAACACCCGTTCAACAGATCTGTTTGCCTCCATTCAACGAAAACTTACTCATCCCGGAAAACATCCACCTCAAAGAAATAATGGGTACCGTGCCAGTTTTGGTCGGCCACCCACATGATGTGCCTGAAATTTCTCGCCTTTTGGGGCATCCGGATGGTGGTGCGGTTCCAGGCCTTGCCCCAGACATTGCCTTTGCGGTTGGCCCCCAGGTAGGTCCATCCATGGTCTTTGGGGTTGCCTTTCACCTGTGGATCCGGATCGTTGGTGGCCCAGACGGTGTAGACAGGTATGCCATAATGGGAAAACACCGGCGAATAGGTCCGGATGCTGTCGATGGAAACAGGTTGCTGCAGATCCATCACGTAACGGCCTTCGCCGTTGTCATACCAGATCACCTCATCAAAACTGCCCAGCGACTTGCCCTGCCCGTCAAAATTATCCTGCAGCAGGAGCTTTTCGCCCCTGACCGAAGCCCGGGTATAGGCCTCCCCTTCAGGATAATAGGTCATGGTCACCCCGTTCAGCGAAGTCAAATTGGCATAATCGCCACCTGAAATCTGATCAAAAAGAGCTTCCGGATCATTCTTCTGCACCTTATCGAGCTGTGCATAAGGTTCGAGTTCATCGCCATAATGTTCGGGGCTGCCGAGTTTAAAACCCTTACGGCCGGAAAGCTCATCATAAAGCGGACTCAGGGGCCGGGCGCGGTCATGCGACTGATCGGCCACCGTAACGGCAAAAACCATCACATTGGGGTTATTCGGCAATTTCAGCGTTCGGGCTCCTTCCGGTACATCCATGGCATATTTAAAGAGGTAAGCATATTCATAGGCCACATTTTTACCGGGGCGGTGATGGTGGGTGGCAAACCAGGCGATGTTGTCGCGCAGGATATAACCCGGTTCGATTCTTTTAACATGGCGTTGTTCAGGTGAAGCAAAGACGCGGCGGTCCCACTGACCCACAAACCCCATCCAGGGTTGAACGGAGAAGGTCTCCCGTTGTTCACCAAGGCGGAATTGGGCGTTGGTCTGCTTTTTAGCAGCTGCCAGGATATACACTTTGTTGTATGAACCGCGGGGCAGTTCAATGGTCTGCCCGGAGCAGCGCACGGCATTGTTTTGACCCTCATCCAGACCATTCAGGCGGAAGGGAATGTCTTCGCTGATGATTTCCCGGGGAAGCATTTCCGCGGGGTAGGTTCTTCCGGAATCATCAATTGCCCCGTCAGAGCGATTTTGATCCGGGCTAACGGCATCCATGTTCCACGGCAACTTAACGGGACGAGATGCAGGGGTCGTCATGGAGCGGACGGGGTTTTTAAGATCTATCGAAGGCGATTCCAGCCGGAGGGAAAAGCTTCTGATGGCATACCCCTGCATGTCCAAATGCAGGTTGCCGTTGGCAATGTTCCCCTGGCCGATCGGCCTTTCCTGGCCGTCCACCTCGGTGGCATCGACAATGGCGGGGCCCAGATCGAGGGTCAGATCCGTTGTCGGGTTGCCGGAAAGCTCCTGCAAACGGACAATATAGCTTTGGCCGTCTTCGGCTTTTTTAAAGGCGCGAATGGCCACCTCATCGCTGTTGAGTGTAGCAAAAGAATAGGTTTTACCCAGGGGGCCTTCGTGCCGGGGCACGCTGTAAGCCTGGAGGGGCTGGTTCATTGCCAGTCCCTGCCATTCAGTGCCGCCCTTATTCCAGTTGCCGGAATGGCCATAGAGGGCATAGGTGAAGCGATGGGTTCCGAAATCCTGGGTGGCCTGGTCGTGGTAGGTGTTGGCTACCGGGGTGTGCAAGAGGGTCAGGCGGAGGGTGTTGCCGTCAGGTTTATCGGAGCCGTGCTTGCCATTGTCAAGGATCGAAATGCCATAGAGGCCGCTGGTGTCGGTCAGGTCGATCCACCGGCGGGAGGGCACCTCGTATTTGCGTGAGTGGTTGCTGGGGCGCTGGATGGTGCCAAGGCCAAGGTTGTAGCGGGCCTCAAAATTATGAGCCTTCAGGGGAAAAACGGCTTTGAGGGTTTTCCCGCGGGTCTGCCACCGCATCTTGTTGTCAAAGGTCAGGCGTTGGCCGGCTTCACCGGCAGCCAGGGAGATGGTCTGACGGAAAGTGGATCCGTGGCTTTGACGGGTGACTTCCAGGGCCACCCTCACCGGGCCTTTCTCCTTGATTCTTACCTGGGCGTTCCCCCCAACGTAACCCACAGGTTTGTGGATGCGCTCGCGCCACGACATGTTCCAGGCCGGCCACATACGCGGGTTGGCTTTGAGAAAGGCCAGCCTGACAGGCGATTCCAGCAGCTCCCGTTGCTGGCGTTTATCATACACCGAGGCCACATCGCCCTGACCATTCAAACGAACCCGGTAACAGGCATTTTCCAGGGTGCTGTCGCTTACCCGCAAAGCACCACCCCCACGATTACCCCCTTCGCCGGGACGAACCTCATAAACGGCATACCCCGCCGAAGGCACCTTTGCTGAAAAGATCAGGTCAGTCTTGCCCTGACCGGCTGAAACAATCTGGGTCGCAACGGGCCTGCCCTCCGGATCATATACCTGGACCCGGTTATACGCCCCATCCCGAAGGGTGACCTCTACAATGTCTTCCCTGCTTCGCGATACAGGATTGTAAACCACGATCGGCCTACCCTCTACATCGGTATCCAACATCTCTGAGAAGGCCCCTACCGCATCCTTTTCCACAGCCGCAAAACCATTCATGGCAATCACCTCATCATTCCAGGCATAATGATAGGCCGAAGGAATGCTGGTGCCGGGAATGATATCATGCATCTGGCTTCCCAGAACCAGTTCCCATGAATCATTAAGCTTACCAAAAGGATAATCGATGGCGCCGGTCCAGTCAGCCATCGCTGCCGACAATTCAGCCGACTGCGCCATCTTCTCGTTCATCCGGTTCCATCTTTTCATATAAGCCTGCGAGGTGATCGATGCCGCCGAATGTTCGGTTAACAAAAAATCGCCCTTGTAAACAGGCAGTTTCTCCTTCAAAGCAGGGGTCATATCCCGGTAAAGCTGATCGCTCGACCCGGCCACTATTTTCATATCGCTGCCACTATGATCCAGCGAATGCATCAGGTGGCGCACATCCTCCTCACGTGGGGCTCCCCCAATATCGCCTACCCCATAATAACTGTACCCCACCGAAAAACCGTATTTTTTACGCATATTCTCCAGGCGGTTCAGGAAAAAATCGGAGGTATCCACCCTCGGCTCCACTTCACCCCCATAAGAACGAATGCTGTTGACCATGATCACAGATTCTCCGTCAGGGCCTTTCCATCGCCCTACATTGAAGGGAACCCCCACGGCCGAACCCCATTTCAGCTTTTGGGTGGAAAAACCTTTAATGCCACAATGCGCCCACACTGAGGGCAGGTGGGCCTGGAAACCAAAACAGTCAGGCAGCATATAATCCACACTCTCCTTCCCGAAAGCCTTGCGGAAGTACTGGTTGCCATAGAGGACCTGTCGAATGACCGACTCAGGGGAAGCGGCATTCACATCGCCTTCATCCACCGATGATCCGGAAACACGCCAACGCCCTCGGTCAATATACTTTTTCAGGGTATCGTACCGGCCAGGGTAATACTCATGCATCAGCTTGTAGCGACGCGAGCCGGTAAAATTGAATACATAATCCGGATACTTCTCAAACAACCGGAAATTGTCATCGAGGGTATTCTTCAAATACTTATTGATGGTGGTGGGATAATCCCATCGCCACTCCGTGTCCAGATGGGCATAGCCCACCATATAAAGCACATGGTCTTCGGTAAGGTCATAATTCTGCTCAGACTGAGCCACAGCTGGTGTCAATGCAAACATCGACACGATGGTAAAAATAGTTGCCAGGGTTTGGGTTTTCATATCATTCAAAGGTTACAGATCAAATCCATGTTGGGGGTTAAAATTTCCTAACTAATTGTATACATAATTCTTATCTTGATCAAAGCTTACAGATCAAATCAAGATACAGGTTCAAGGTTTTTTTCTAATTATATACATAAAATCTTATATAGATCAAAGGTCTAAAATCCAATCAAGATTCGGGTGTAAGAATTCCTGACCAAGGCTTACAGATCAATCGCGATATCATTTTAAGGCTTTTTTGACGAATGATATATAATTATTATATGGCTCATAGGTCTAAAGATCGAATTAAGATTCCGGTTTAAGATTAAGATTCCGGCTTAAGGGTTATATAAATAATGGGATCCTCGAGGGGCGGGATTTTCAACCGCATCCTGCCCTGGTTGTTGAGGATATAATCGTCCAGGTCTGTTTGTTTGCCGCTGATGTAATGGGTTTGGGTCACCTGGTAATTCTGGTGGTCAAGGCCGCCGACGATAACCTGCAGGGGCTGGTTAAAAGCCGTTTTACCGGTTAGCTGGGCCCAAATGGCTATGACGATCCGGTTATCCACGGTAAAGGCATAGTTTTTCATCTCATAAGGGGCAAAATAATTGATGGCGCTGGTATCCCTTGAGAATATGCCATAACCGGTGCGGACAGGGTTGGGATAAATACCGGTTTTATTTTGGCCGGTCAGAAGGCGTCCAATGGTTCGGAGCGCTTTGCTCCGGCTGGAGGGGATGATCTTCCCGTCTTCCCGGGTCAGCATATCGCGCGGGTGATCGCCCACCGACATATGGTACCAAAACAACTTGTATTGATCGCGGAAGTGCCAGTTATGACGGATGCTCCAGTGCAGGGGCGGAATCACATACCGGGCCACCCACTGCTCAAGGGGTTCATGTTCCCAGGGATCGAGGGCAACAAAGCCCTGCATGCCGGCTTCGACCCCGGCAAAACCGGCTTCCGTATTCCATATGCCTTCCAGCTTTCCCGGCTCAATCCATTTGGTGTAGACATAATCATAAAACCGCATCATGTTGTCGGCATAGGGCCGGGAAGGTTTTCGGGTATCCCCGTGGGGATAGTGGATGGCCAAAATATCAATATGCTTCCAGGCATCCCGGTAAGAAAGCCACCGGTTGATATCGTGTATGTTGGAAGCCACATTCTCTGCATGCCTGCGGGGTCGTTTTTTTGGGGGCCACGAATCCATCGGCCACTCGGTGGTAAAAGACGGTCCCACCACCTTGCGCCCATGGCCATGGATCACCTTTGCCGCCGGAATTAAAATCCGATCCACATAAACCCGGTAGTTGGTGTCAGCCCGCAAAAACCAGTCGATGTTGGGCTCATTCCAAACCTCAAAGTATTCAATGTGGGGATAGCGCTCCACCACCTTCTCAACATATTCTTTCCATTCACCAATCATATCCTTTGAAGGGGCATACCGGTTGGCCTCGTCTGAGCCTTCCGGAGCATCAGCTGCCCAGGGCGCTGAATGCCCAATCAGCGGCAATATTTTGATGCCATGTTCACGGGCACTTTCTACCAGGGCATCATATGGCCCGAACCGATATTCATCACGCCGGGGTTCCTGCTGATGCCAACGGGTGCCCATGCGCGACCAGATTACCCCGGTGGAAGAGGCATAGGGATGATATTGGGTCTTTAAATGAGCCGCCCCAAAAAAATGTCGAATGTATTCGGCCGGTACAGGTTCACTTTTTTGTGCCTTCAATCCACCAAAACACAACATCAACATACCTGTCAGTAAAAATCCAGTGATCGCCTTTGTTTTAAGCATAAAGCAAAACTTTTAAAAATTACTTCCCGCCAAACAGGATGTTCAGCCATTTAACCTCCTGAACACCGGGTTTAAGATGTCGCACCGGGGCTTCCACATGCAGGGTGTGATAACTCCGGGCTTCAAATATCAAAGGGCGCGGCCGCACATAGCACGCCAGGCTGTGGCGCTCCAAACAGGCCGGTTTTTCCTTGATGATCCTAAGCAGTCTTTGTAAAAGCTCCTGATTCGGGTAATCAGAAGCTCCAATGGCATAAGCCGCCGACAAACAAAAGGAAGCTTGCTTGAAGGATTTGATATGAAGCGAAATATAATTTTCCCGGATGTCCTGCCCCAGAAACCTTTGCACCGGGAGGTCGCGAAAAATCATGATCTCTCCGGGGGAAGCTTCTTCTGAAGTACTTGCAGGATTAAATCCTGTATGATCTTTCGAATTACTTGCTGAATAACCTTCTGATTTCTTTACAGAACGGTCCTCTGGTTTACGTGCTGAATTGTCTCCCGATCTGCCTTCTAAGCTATGTGCTGCGTTATCTTCTGAACGGCCTGCTGAGTTACCTCCTGCATCACCTACCCTATTGCTTTCCGAACTACCCGATGAACTATTGAATATGGCCTCTGCCAGGGGTAGCTTTTGCTTTTTACCCCCAAAGCGGGGATTGGTCATCAGTTCAACCCGCAGCGAATCCCGGGGCAGATTTTTACCGAACAGTACCAGGTCCATCTTTTCTTTTGGTCCAGATAAGCGGAAAAACAAGCTATCCTGACCGGCACCTGTCGGTTGGCCCTTCAGGGAATTGATCATAAAAAGACCGGCCACCGCCAGCAGAAAAAACCGTTGTTTTTGCAATCTCAAACAGAAAGACATCATAGAGTGAAGGGGTTTATTTATTGTGAAGATAAAGCAGGATCTCATCAACGCATACAAACTTTAAAAATATCATCGGTCAATTCTTTCGCCCTGGTGCAACCACCAATTTAACTTTCATATCTTTCCCGGCGGGAAGGCTAATAAAACCCTTTCGGGCATTCAAATCATGGCGGGGTTCTCCATTGATTTCGGCCCGAAGGATTTGCGCGGTTGCATCTTCCACGGGCAGGGGGTACAACTTTTCACCAGTCCTGGCCTCTGGGATTTTAAAATGGAGTGTCACCGGTTTTTCCTTAATCCACAAATTGGTATAGATATAGTTCAGCAGGGCATGTTCGAGGCTGTGGTAAGAAGTTTTACTGCGTACGGCTTTACTGGCTTTCAGGGGTGTTCCGTCCAGTTTGACTGATAGAAAGGCTCCTCCATGGGCATCATCGATAAAATGACGGTTCCAATAGTCCGCCCCCCGGCGAAAAGCTTTCAGGAATTGCTGTTCTTCGGTTTGGCGATACAGGTATAGCGAAAGCATGTTGCCGTAAGCCTGGACCCACCATGGGGATGAACTGCTGTGGAGGGAAGGATTCTGATAACCGGTACGGTGGTACCAAACCCCCTTCTTTTGTTCGAAACCATACTGGTACAGGGGCTTTTGTAGTTGCATGGCCTGGCTGAAATAATCATCCTTTTCAGTGAGTTCATAGAGCCTCAAAAGCATCCAAACCACCTCAGCCTGGTGACCTGTATTCAATGCCAGGCTGTCGTGGCGGGCAGACCGGGCAGGGTTCCACTGGCGGTCAAACCGCTCCAGGATCCAGGGGCTGTCCGGTGGCGACATTTTGTGGGTCGCCACTTGCATGATCTTTTTCATTTGAGTCAAATACTGAGAATCCCGGGTGGCAAGATACAGGTAGATCAAATAGCCCGAGGCGGGAGCCAGTTGGGGGGAGAAGTCCTTGCCGGTATTTTTAGGGCTCAGGTTGCGGTTCAGACCGCGGTAATATCCGCCATAGATTGAATCCCAGGCATGCTCCTGCATGATGCAGTGGGATCGCCGGATATAATCCAATGCCTCCCGGTCATGGGTGACAAAATAATACATAGACAGTCCGGCAATGGCATAGGGCTGAAAAAAACCATCCTTGGCCGAATCCTTCACATGACCCTGGCGGTTAAGGCTATTGTACCATCCCCCATACTTTTCATCCCAGCCATGTTCAATGATGTAGTCAGCCAAACGCGAGGCCTGCTGAAGGTAGGACTCATCGCCACTCAGCAGGTAACCCACCGAATAGCTGAAGATGTGGCGGGATATCATCCCGGGATATTTTTCCTGCCCGTTGTAGGGTTTCCATTTGCGGTTCAAATAAGTATGAAAGGCCTGGTCTGCGGTATCCCGGGCATTCTTATGCCAGGGTTTAAGCACATTTTGAATGCCCTGGCGCTTCCAGAATTCACCCTCCGGGATATTGGCCACATTAGGTTTTTGCCGGCAACCGGCAAGAACCAGCATAAAAGCAGTCAAAACGAAAAACGTAAAATAGCGGTACATGGTTATTCAACTTTAACAATGCATGAATCTCCGGGATAAAGTTCCTTTGAAGCCGGCCATACCGAAGAGGCCAGGCTGTTGGTTTTGACCCACCGGGGCTGGTTTCGGACAAAATCATTGATCCGCCTCTCGGTCAGGTAATTGCGGGTAGGCCGGTAGGGCATTAGGTAAACAGCACTCAGGCGGGAAGTATCACTTTCGCTGCGGGTGGTGATTTTTACCCGGGCCTGGAAGCCGGCTTCATTCTTTAGCAGGTAGCGTTGGCGGGATAATCCATGGAAAGCCAGGGCATGCCATTGATCATTGTAGGAATAAATATACTCCTGGCGGGCTCCTTCCTCGTATGCCTGTTTATCGTGCTGTGGATTAAAATGCCCGATCAGTTCCCAGTTGCCACCATTTTCCCCCGTTGTTTTCAAATAGAGGCTGTGTTCGGTATGGTCAAAATCATGGCCGTCAATCCAAAGGTCAAAATGGGTGGTGCTATGAACAGGGCGGGTTTCTTCTGCCATTCGCAAGTAGGCATAAACAAAACGGTCTTTGGAGGTGGCATACACAGAGCCGGCCGGGCCGGTCTTGCCCCAGGCATTGGGAACGAAAGGATCATGGGAAATTTGATAATTCAATGGCCGGCCAATGCCCTTGCCACTGGTTCGGGTATAATTGGTGGAAGCATAATTGGGCCAGTACCAACCCATTCCATCCAACCCGCCTTGAAGCATGGCCTCTACATTCTGATCGATCTCCATGCGGGAAGGGGTATAACCCAGCTTGATGGTATGCATCTGGCCCAGCTGGTAAGCTTTTATTCGGTGTTCATCTGCCACACCTTTAGTATAACGGGCAACGTCTTTGACATAGGCATTGGTTCGCTCCATGCCATATCCCCGTGTAAAATAGCCGCGGTAGACATCAGAAAAAATAAAATCGGGCTTTTCCTGCTGCCGGACACATTCCTCCACAAAGCGACCAATCAGAGAATGACTGCCCGACATGGAAAAAGATGCATTATGCGGGTGGTGCATAAAGATACCCACTTCAGCCTTTGGCATTTCCTGTTGAATGGCTTCCCGTATATAAGAAAAAGCTTGCGGTCCGTACTCCATAAAATTTTGCACCCGGCTGGTATAATCATTTTCTGAACCCGCCACCTGCTTCTTGAAAGCACCCAGAGGGGCTTCATCAAAAAGGGTGATTCGTGCAAAATCAGGATAATGGGCCTGGTATACACGGGCCAGTTTCCGAAATCGCTCCAATGTCGGGCGCCGGGCAGCACTATCCTTTACAAACTCACGAACAGATACCCCTTCCCCCGGTCCTGTTTCAATCCACGTTTTGTCGATATCCAGTCGCCGGCAAAGACCAAGAAAACGTTCCAGTTTATCAGGATCATGCATCCCCGAAGAATAAGGAATGATATCAAAACGGCGGGCAAATAAAAGCATATTTTCCAGGGTAGCAGGCTGTTGTTTTTGAAGCTTCTGTGCCCCCACCCACATAAATATTTCCCGCTCACCTGTATCCTCCGCACTTACAGCTTGCCCATTGGCAAAGCTTTTCGACAAGACGACCAGTAAAAACACGACGAAGGCCCACTTCACAGAAAAAGCCGGAATGAAATGCTTCATAGAATGACCTTGTTTAGGGTGCGATCGAACTTACCACGGTCAAACAATCATTCTCTTTGGTTATATTAATGGTTATTTGATCATGCGGGTTTTATCCTGATCAATACTAAGGATTATAAATCAACATTGTATTGAACCATGAGTTGATCCATTGTCATCGGAACGCTCACCATACAAGCCAAATGCTTTATGTATTGCCTTGTTGCGCAGGTTCCTGCATGTGGGTTTTCGCCCGTCTAAATATAACAAAATCTTTTTGATTCACGAAGAATCTTCTGCGGGGCCGGCCTTCCCGGGCATCGATCAGAAAAAAAGATTTTTGGTTTTTTCTGTGTTTTCAATACCTTTATCCATTCTGTCAGAAGCTCTAAATTCTGACCCCGCTTTGACCCCGCTTAGCGGGGTTATCTAAAACCGGACCCCGCTTAGCGGGGTAATTTTCGACCAGACCCCGCTAAGCGGGGTTATATTAAGCGGGGTTATATCATAAAAAATCTATGAAAAGGGTACAATTTCATTTGATCGTTATTTTGATGCTGGCGGCGGGCCTTTTGTCGGTTAAAAAGGCCCGGGGTTGCTATGCCATTGTTGCCGGAAAGGATGCCACGGCCGATGGTTCGGTAATGGTTGCCCACAGTGAATTGAACAAGCCCGACCAGTGTTTCTTAAATTTTCATGTGATACCGGGCATGGAACATGACCCGGGAAGCGTTATCCGGTTGCAGCATGGCGGCCACTACCGGGATGTAAGCAGGAGTTATGCTTTCCTTTGGTCGGAAAACATGGGTTTGGAAGGCAGTGACGGAGTGATGAATGAACATGGGGTGGTTTGCGTCAGCGACGGGACACCTTCCAAAGAGACCAACATGGAAGCCCTGAAGGCATCGGGACAGATAGAAGACGGTGGCATTGGCTTTCGCCTGCGTATTGAGGTAGCGCGAAGGGCCAAAACGGCCCGCGAGGGGGTGCGCATCGTAGCCAACCTGGTCGAGCGCTTTGGCTCACGGCACGCCATTCATTTTGTGATTGCAGATTCCGAGGAAGCCTGGGTCATGGCCCTGCCCAAAGGCAGGCAATGGGTGGCCCAGCGGGTTCGTGACGACCGGGTGGTGGCCCTGCCCAATGTCAACATCATCCAGGAAGTGCATCCCGAAGACACCAGCCGTTTCATGGTCTCCGACCACCTGATCGGCTATGCCATCGAAAAAGGCTGGTATGATCCCCGCCATGATGATACCTTCAATTACAAGCAGGCCTATGGCCAACCCAAATGGACCGGCTGGTTTGAAGATAAATACGGAAAAGATCCGCGCCAGTTCAGGGGACAGTGGCTGCTAACCGGAGAAAAACCGGAACTCTCCAGGCAAAAGGCCTGGCCCTTTTCAGTCAAACCGGCCGAACCCGTCACCTTCCAAAAATTAAGGCGCATCATGAGCGATCATATGGAAGGCACCCAATTCGATAAAACCAATGGTTACCGCAAAGGATCACCCCACGACATGATGGGGCCCACCGACGGAGCCATCTGTGATCAACGCAACCAGGAAGTGGCCATTTTTCAACTGCGCAGTTGGATGCCCCCCGAAATAGGCTGTGTTTACTGGCGTTCAACAGCCGCCCTCTGTTCAGGCGTGTTGACCCCCTGGTATGCCGGCATAACAGAAACCCCCCAATCCTACCGCATAAACCCCGACTCAAGAAAAGACAGCATCACCGCTTATCATTTTCATCCGCCCCAATCCATCTACCAATACAATGCCGATAAGGCTTTCTGGATTTTCAATACCCTGGAAAACCTGGTGGATATAGACTATAAACAAAACATCAAGCCTGTCTCCCAAACCTGGGAAACATTCGAACAGGAGATGCTCGCCATGCAAGCCCCCATAGAAGAAAAAGCCCGGGAACTTTACCGCAAAGATCCCGAACTGGCAACTATTTTTCTGACCCATTACTGCAAAGGGCTGGCCCTGGAAGCTCAGCAAAAAGCCCGGGGTCTGATTCATCAATTGCGCAACAAACAATATGGATATTAAAAACCCTTGTCACTACATTTGCAGATAAAGATAATGAATATGGATATTGAAAATTCCGGCTTATGAGCGTAAAAATTGCCATGGATTTTGTGAAAGCCATTAACTCGCATCAGCTTAAGAAAATTGCCGGGCTGATGACCGACAACCATACCTTTATCAATTCGCACGGGAAAAAGACAGTGGGAAAAGAAAACATGAAAAAGGCCTGGAAGGGCTATCTGGATTTCTTCCCCGATTACACCATTGAAGTGACCGAAATCATAGAAGAGGATGACATGATTGGCCTGTTTGGATGGGCCGGAGGCACCTATAAGAACCAGGAAAAAAACGACGCCTCAAATACCTGGAAGCTCCCCTGTGCCTGGAAAGCTGTTGTTAAAGACGATAAAATAGACCGGTGGCAGGTTTATTCCGATACCAAAATCCCTTACGACATCATTGAACGAAACCTGCGCAGTGATTAACACCTTTATTTTTTCCACCAACGGTTTGTGTGGCAGTGAAAAAATTCGTTTCTTGTATCCATAGAACGATGACAATCATGAAGTACCCAAGCAGCAACCATAACCCCTCCAATTGGAATCGCAATTACAATTGCCTTTGCGAACAGGAGGGCTATGACAAGCTGTAACCAATACAACCAAACATCATCCAAAGCCTTCCTGCCCTTCAGGAAGGCTTTTTTATGAAAAACATGGCTGCTAAGATGGAACCCAGGCTTCAAAATAACAACAACAATAATTGCAATCGCCCGCCACCGGGGGAGGTTGTCTTTTATTGCTTCAATCGCTCAGGCCTTCTCCGGTAAACTCCGAAGAAGGCTTTTTTTTCCATTATTTGTTAAATCCTTAAATCGAAACACCATGAAAAATCTAATCATTCCAAAGGATTACCGGAACATGCTGACCCGCGAATCGACCGAATCGGCGATCAAGTTCATCAAGGATGAATTTGAGAAGGTTTTGTCCCAAAAGCTGGATCTGCAAAGAGTAACGGCGCCCATGCTGGTGTTATCGGGAACCGGCATCAACGATGACTTAAACGGGGTAGAGCAGCCGGTGCGTTTCCCTGTTGGATCGCTCAACAGCAGTGGAGTGGAAGTGGTTCAGAGCCTGGCCAAGTGGAAACGCATGAAGCTGGCCCGGTTGGACAATGAAAAGATCCGGGGCATTTACACCGACATGAATGCCCTGCGCCCGGATGAGGACCTGGACAACCTGCATTCGGTTTATGTGGACCAGTGGGACTGGGAAAAGGTACTGGACAGCTCTAGACGTAACCTGGAGGTGTTAAAACAGGAGGTCAGAAAAATTTACCGGGCCATTGTGGAAACGGAGGTGGCATTAACCGAGCGCATACCGGTTCTTCGTCCGGGGTTGCCACAAGAGATCACCTTTGTTCATAGTGAGGAGTTGCAGGCAAAATATCCGGGAAAGACGCCCAAAGAGCGCGAGGATTTGATCACCAGGGAATACGGGGCTGTTTTTGTAATCGGCATCGGCCACACCCTGAAGGATGGGGCACCGCATGACCACCGGGCGCCCGATTACGATGACTGGTCTTCGCCAACGATCAATGGTTACAAAGGACTCAACGGCGACATCCTGGTTTGGAACCCGGTTTTGGAAAAAGCCTTTGAAATCTCCTCGATGGGCATCCGGGTAAGTCCGGCATCCCTGGAGCGCCAACTTCACTTATGCGGACAGGAAAAGCGAAAAGAGCTGCCTTTCCATGCCCGGCTTTTAGAGGGGGGCATGCCGCAAACCATGGGAGGAGGGATCGGCCAATCCAGGCTTTGCATGTTGTATCTGCAAAAAGCCCACATTGGCGAGGTACAGGCTGGCATCTGGCCGGATGAAATGCGCGATGCCTGCGAAAAACACAACATCGAGCTTTTGTAAGGCATCATTCGGTGAATCCCACCGGATGTTTTCAATAAAGTTCGGCAACGCGCTTCACCAGGAGAAGTTGTTTTTAAAACATACTTTTTGTATCTTGTCCCTAACCAGCCCATTATGAAGACGTATCCAGTTAATCACTATGGAAGACCGCACAATACTTTTATTTGAGGCGATTTATAACAGGGGCCTCGTTTACAAAATTCCCTGTGGAAAAATTGCCTGAGGAAGGGTTCCCTCCTACCGCCCCTATATTTGCCATTGCCAGGAAGGGTATAAAAGGTAAAGTGGTGGCTGCGCCAGGGCGAAAGAATGGACCGATACTTTTTAAGCAGTATAAGTTGATGAGATGATCCTGCTTCACCACTGATATGCCAATAAAAAAGCAATGCACCAATCATCAAAACCTTCTTTTATGGAGCAAAAAAGCAAATATTCCAAAATGACCCGGCGTACTTTTCTCCGGAAAACCGGGGTAGCGGCAGCGGGTATAACCATCCTGCCCAATTATGTGGTAGGGGGATTGGGGCACACCCCACCCAGCGACAAACTCAACATTGCCGGCATTGGAGTTGGTGGGCGCGGCGGAGGTGTACTGAAGGGTCTGGCCAATGAAAACATTGTGGCTCTTTGCGATGTGGAACAACCCAACCAGTTAACCCAAAAAGAAAAGCAGGAAGGCTGGATGCTGCTTTTTAACGGAAAAAATTTTGAAGGCTAGCGGGGATACAACGACCAGGCGTTTCCCGACAGCGGATGGGTCATTGAAGAACGGACCCTGCGCTGCATTGGCTCAGGAAAGGGGGAAGCCGGTGGAGCCGGTGGAGACATCATTTATAATCAAAAATTTAAGGACTTTCATCTGAAACTGGAGTGGAAGATTTCTAAAGGAGGCAACAGCGGCATTTTTTACCTGGCCAAAGAATTGGAGGATCAACCCATATGGCAGTCGGCCCCGGAGATGCAGGTGCTGGACAACGAACGCCACATTGATGCCCAGCTGGGCGAGCCCAGGATGGCCGGGGCCCTGTACGATTTGATCGCTCCTGAGCCTCAAAACACCCGGCCGGCAGGCGAGTGGAACCAGGCAGAGATCATGGTTTACCAGGGAACGGTGGTTCACCGGATGAACGGAGAAAAGATCCTGGAATACCACCTGGGCACAGACCAATGGAAAGAGATGGTCAAAAACAGCAAGTTCAGTGAGTATGAAGATTTCGGCAAATACCGCGAGGGCTACATCGGACTCCAGGACCATGGCAACGATGTATGGTTCCGCAACATCAAACTCAAGAAACTCTAAGCGCTATTGATATGCCCAACTGCGGTACCCTGCCCGATTTCGGCAATTTTACCATCCGTGAGGGAGAAAAATACGACCGGTACAAGGGCATCCGGGAGTTGATGCCCTATGCCAAGGGAGTGCGTGCTAAAACCTACGACTTCGATGAACAGGGCAATGAAACCTCGATGGATTTCAGGCGCATATTAAGGATTGTCCTCAAGGCCCATTATCACGGATACATTGGCAAAGAATACGAAGGGAGCCGGCTCAGCGAAAAGCAAGGCATTTTGGCCACCCAAAAGCTCCTGACCGGGGTTGGCAAATCATTAAGCCAGCCGGGGTGATCTGTTCATGAAGGGGAAACGCCGCCCACTTAAAGGGTCCGGGGTACATTGTAAGGCAAGGCCTGGGGGGATAAAGAAGGCCAGCCAACGGGAGGTGAAACGGGCTTATCGCAGGGGGCTTAAAATAAGGCCGGCGCCAGGGTCTGAAGGCGCCGGTTTTTTATAGGGGCGCTGAATTTCCTCTATGGCGCACGAGTTTGTCCCAGTGTTAATGGTTTGCGCCAGTGCTAATGGTTTACCCAATTGCCAATCGTTCGCCCCGGTACTAGGATTTGCGTCGCTTCCAAACCAGTGCTGCCGCTCCCAGGATGGCTCCCTGCTTGCCGTTGAGTTCGGAGGAACGGATGGAAACTTTGCCTTTGAAAATATTCATCACGTGGTCATCAAAAGCCTTGATGGTGGGATTAAGGATCAGATTGCCACTTTTGGCCAGGCCTCCATACAGAAAGATGGCTTCCGGGCTGGTATGAACCACGGCATCGGCCAGCTTGATGCCCAGATAGTGTCCGGTGATGTCAAAAGCTTGTTTGGCGATACGGTCACCGTTTTGGGCTGCATGATAGATGTGCTCGGAAGTCATTTGAGAATAGCTCAAATCACGCAGTTCGCTGATCTGGGTATTTTCGGCCATCAGTTCAAACACGGTTCTTTTGATGCCCTGGGCCGAAGCGTAGGTTTCCAGGCAGCCGCGCCTTCCGCAACCGCACTTGCGGCCTGAATCGAGGTAAACAAAGGTATGGCCCAACTCGCCGGCAAATCCGTCATGGCCGTAAACCAAATCGCCATTCACCACAAAACCACTACCAAGACCGGTTCCCAGGGTAATCACAATAAAATCCTTCATCACCCGGGCCCCGCCAAACATCATCTCTCCAATAGCTGCCGCATTGGCATCATTGGTCAAAACCACCCGCTCGCTGAAATATTTCTTAAACTGATCCACAAAAGGAATGACCCCTTCCCAGTTCAAATTGGGCGCCTGCTCAATGGTTCCGCGGAAAAAATTGCCGTTGGGGGCGCCGATGCCAATGCCTTTAAAAGTGTAACCCTCAAATTCGGCCAGGATTTCCTTTATTTTACGGCTGATGGCCCTTACAAAACCCTCTGCCTTGGGATAGGAGCGGGTCGGGAACCGATCATGTTTCAACACTTCGCCAGACTCAGAAACCACACCATACCGGCTGTTGGTTCCTCCAATATCAATGCCTACAGCAATTTCTTTATTTTCTGCCATGACGATTTATTTGATAGATTGCCAGCCCAATGGCCGTTTGCCGGAGGGTTGGAGAAAACCACCCTGATTCATTCCTCCAGTTCCCTTCATACCGAATATACGACCATGTGACTCTAAAAATAAAAACGGTGAAATTTATAAAATCCTGAGCAGCCCTGCAAGGAATCACATAAAATCCTCCCTTAAGAAAAACTTAACCCTTCAATTGACACCTATTTTCAGGCGATCCTCAACTGTTTGGCCCGGTTGCGGTAAGCCAGTATAGTCAGCCCCACCACCAGGGCTACCGTTACATATACAAAAGCCGGCACCGGCACGGGTTCGCCACCGGCATAGGAATGCAGGCCGGAGAGGTAATAATTGACCCCGAAATAGGTCATCAACACCGAAGAAAAAGCGTAGAGCGAGAGGGTATTAAAAGCAAAAAGGCTCTTAAACCCGGGGATGTTGCGGGAGTGGATCACAAAGCCATAGACAATGATGGTGATCAGCGACCAGGTTTCTTTGGGATCCCAGCCCCAGTAGCGCCCCCAGGATTCATTGGCCCATATGGCCCCCAGGAATGTTCCGATGGTCAGCAGATACAGGCCAATGGTCAGGGCTTTATAATTGATAACGGTAAGTTCGCATATTTTATCTATGATTCGGTCATGGCGGGAGGGAGAGACCACGGCATAGAGGATCAGGATGATCAGGCCCAGGATGGCGCCCATGCCCAGGAAGCCGTAGCTACTGGTAATCACTGAAACGTGGAGGGTCAGCCAATAAGACCTGAGTACGGGCATCAGGTTGGTAATTTGGGGGTCCATAAAACTAAGGTGGGCCACCATGAGGGTGAGGGCCGCCAATATGGCAGTCGCAGCCAGTGTCATTTTGGACCGGCGGGCAAACAGGAAACCGCCCAGCAAGATGACCCAGGAAACAAAAATCATGGATTCATACCCATTGCTCATCGGGGCATGGCCAGAGATGTACCAGCGGAGGATATATCCGCCCGTGTGGACAACAAAGCCCATGGCCAGGATAAGGGTGAGCCCATTGAGTACACCGGGCCATCTGCGTTTGCCGGATAAAATATCCATCATAAGGATAATCAGCATGATCAGCCCGAGTCCCGCATAAAAAGGGAACAGGCGTTCAAAAACCCTGGAACGATAGTACAGCACTTCGGCTTCTATCTTGTCTTCTGAAGGCAGGGCATAACCGGCATGCTGTCGCTGATAATCGCGTATGGAGCGGACATGGCCACGGGCAGCCGCCTCATTGCTCTGCATAACAGCCCGCCGAAAGCGGCCCATCACCTGGTTCACAAAAACCGAATCCTTCGGGTTGGCCACCAATGAAGCTGCCTTACCCGGTTTGGCCCATTTATGGGTGGAATCGCCGGTGGGGAATATCTTGAACAGCTCACCGGAAATCACCATAAAGCAGATATTGACCCTTTCATCCACCTTAATCACTTCTTTTTCAAACTTATTCCTTTCACCGGCCGGTTTGTTATAGGCTTTTTGCACATATTTCCGCAACCGGTAGGTATTGCCCTGCATATCAACCAGGTCGGAGATGGCGGCGTATTTGCCTTCAACGTCAATAATATCGCGGATGCCGCTGTGCGAGACCCGGATCAGGGGCACATCCTTCCACTGCCGGTAATCAAAATGCAGGCCCAGGAACACCTGCATGGAGCTAAGCCCTTTAAAGTCGTTGGTGCGGTGCACTTTCCTTAAGATATCATGGCTCAGGGTATACAGGGGTTCAGTACGCCCCTGGCGGTCCTGGACCAGGACCTTGCCAAAACGCCGGGCCAGCTCCCGGTCAACCACCAATTTCCCGTTGTTGCCCGGTCGGTTTTGCTGGCCGGCCAGGGTTCCACAGGAAAAGACCAGCAGCATCAACAACACACCGGCGCCTTTCTTAACCGGTCCACGCCAATGTGTGGCCTTGACCACCCGAAACATGGAATACCGATTCACAAGAGCGAGCAGGACAAAGACAAACAGCAGGCCATAACCGGCATAGGTGACATGCATGCCCACCGGGTCATGGTTCACCGAAAGTACGCTGCCTTTTTCATCCTGGTCATAGGATGACTGATAAAACCGGTATCCCTGGTATTTAAGGATGTGGTTCATGTAAATCTGATGGGATCGGTTCACCCCTTGATCGGGATCCATCAGGGTTACCCGGCTTTTGTAGGAAGAAGGGCTGCTGGAGCCTGGATAGCGCTCCAGGATAAAATCATCCAGGCGAATCTGGAAAGGAAGAGCGCGCTTCTTTCTTCCATAATCGAGGCGGATCTGGTATTGGCCCAGATTCCTCACGGCAGGGCGCGATCCTTGCTGATCGCCCCATACATAGATTTTTTTGGGGGAACCGGCCCCTTCCAGTTTAAACTTCAAGGCATAACGCTGATTGTGCCCCTGGGAGGAACGGCCGGCACTACGGGCCCGAACAGCACCGGAGGAGGTTAACTTACGCACCACCAAACGCCAATCCTTCACCTTATAGATATACATCGGTTGCAGGGGAAGCTCCCTTCCGGCACGAAAAGTCTCCGACCGGCGGGATTCCATACTGAAGCGGGAAATCTTACTGCCGGCAGTGATAGAAAAAGAATCGCGATGGTAATCAAAATGCACATCCAGCGAATCGCTCTCTGTAAAACCCACCTGAAGCCCTTTATAGCTGAACTGCTCATCGGTCGAGAGGACAAAACTGCGCATGTTGCCTCTTCCCCGGCTCGCCGTTACCTGAACCATGGGTTGGCCATCAGGCACCTCCACCAGCGTTTGCCTGGCTCCGGGCAAATAACCCTGGTAGGTCAGCCGGTATGTCTGGCCACCGACCTGAAAATGCCGGTCAAAATCATCGGAACTCACCGAGGTGATGACAAACTTTTGATCGTGGCCATAAACCCTCTGGCCTTCTTCCCCCTTGACAACAAGTTGCAGGTATTTTTGCTGGGTCTGAAAAGTCGACTTCGTTTGGCCCTCTTCCAAATGAAGAATGCCTTCATAGCCAAAATAACGGGTTATTCCGGCTCCCAGGATAATGACCACGAAGGCCAGGTGAAAAACAAGAATGGTCAGTTTCCGGGGTTTATGCAATTTATAACGAAAGATCTGCCCGGCAAAATTGACCACCAGCAAGACAAAGATCAACTCAAACCATTTGGTGTTGTAAACCAACTGCCGGGCAGCCTGGGCGCCGTATTCATTCTCAATAAAAGTGGCCAGGGCCATAGCCACTGCAAAAACCACGAAAAGCAAGCCCATCATCCAGGGCGAAAAAATAAATCTTATGTGTTTGAGCATAAAGCAAAATTCATTGATGTGGTTGAATGACAATTCATCTTACTCAGGTTCTATACAAGCAAGTCAAAATATCATTTTCAACTATACCCGTCAAGGGGCCCGCCTTAATGTATGAGCCTGCAGGGCGGGTTCATGCACACAGGCTCATTATGCCCAGGGATCCGCCGCCAAAAAGAAAGGCTTTGGCCATTAAACCCCACCATTGCAGGAGGATAAATATAGCATATTTGTAACATTTGGCCCGGATAAATATGGGATCGGGCCTTGTCTGAATTCATTATAAATAACCATGGGTGCAACCGGGCCAATTTATCAGAGGGGGCAAGACATTTTACAACCATGGGGTATATTGCAACAATGGGATAAAATCTTTATATTTATGGTCCACCAATTTCAATGTACTATGAGGATCAACTACTGGATATTGGCTGTACTTGCCATCATCATCCTTTCAGGATGCGGCAGAACCCAAAAGATGCATCAAAAGGCCTATGATTATTCAGAAGCCGGGAATTACCAGGCCGCCCTGGAAATATACCAGGAGCTGTTGAAGGAAAAGCCCGATCATGCGCTTTTGCTCAATGATTATGGGTGGACCCTTTTCATGGCCGACAGCCTGGAGCGGGCGCGGCAGGTTTTAAACCGGGCCAAAAGCCAGCGGGATAAGGGCATTCTGTTGCGGAACATCCGGAAGAACCTACGGATTGTCAAAGCCTTTATCCAGGCCCGTGACCATCTGGAAGGGGGAGCACCTGAAAAGGCCAAGGAAATTTATGACGAGTTGGACAAATCATGGAAAACGCATGATATGCGGCTCAAGTATTATGCCCTGGTCCACGAAAGCCTGGGAAATAAAGAAAAAGCCGACGAATACTGGCAAAAGATCGTAGATCGCTACGCTGAAGCCGATTTCGAGAGTTCTTTTTACCAGCAGGCCAGCCAAAAACTCAACGCCGAGTAAAAAGGTGCTCTTTTGATCAAGAAGCTCAGGCCGATAAGCCAAAGAGGTTCTTAACCCAGGTTGGCAACTGAACCCGGTTAGCCCTCAAACAGGGTTCGCCTCGAAACAGTTTCAAACCCAAACCGGGGTGAATGATGAATCTGGTTCAGCCTTGAATCAGGATGGCGGCTGAAAACCAGAAGGACATGAAGCTTTAAATCAAATGGTGGTCTTTGAGGTGGCTCATAAAAAACTGTTTATAACTCTCGCCAATGGGAATCATGCGATCGCCTATCTTCAATTTATTTTTCTGGATGTACTCAATGTGATCAAGGGCCACGATATAGGAGCGGTGAACCCTAAGAAACCGGTCAGGGGGCAACAGGCGCTCGATCTGGCTGAAGCCTTGCAGGGTAAAAACCGGACCTCGGGCAGTTTTTATGATCAGGTAATTGCTCAGCCCCTGGATGTATTGGATATCAGAGAAACAGACCTTCAACATCTTATAATTGTGCCGCACAAAAAAATATTCCCGCACAGTGTTGATGTGGTTGACCTGGGGGCTGGCCTGGTCGGTGTTTTCCGGGGGAAACATCAGGTCATAGACCCGGTTGACGGCCCTGACGAAACGCTCAAAGCCAAAAGGCTTTAACAGGTAATCCTGAACATTGAGTTCATAAGCTTTAAGGGCATAGCTGTCATAACCGGAAGTAATGATTACATGCGGGGGATTATTTAACGATTCGAGCAATTGAATCCCCGAAAACTCCTCCATCATCAGATCCAGAAAAACCAGGTCAACGGGATGGGCCTTGAGGTAGGCGTATGCCTGACAGGCATTTAAGAAACGCTTTTTGAGCCTCAGGAAGGGCATTTTACTGATGTAAAAAACCAGCTTCTCCTGAGCTCCGGGATCGTCTTCGACGATCATACAAGTAATGCCGTTCATAGCGATAAGGATTAAAGTGGGCGGATGGGACCGAGCCGAAGTGTGCCCGATGGGTTTTTTTAGGCTTGGTGCACCATCTGTTTGTAGTTACAACTTTTCAATCAATGGTTTGGGTGAAAAAATTCATGTTAGGGTTAAACCATGTTTATTTGATATGGAACTTACCAGGGCAAAACAATCACCTCGTTTTGCGATATTCATGATTATTTTGTCATGGCTGTTTGGCAAGCATTAGGGTTTAACGGGTAAAATTTCCATAAAGTTCTGCCACTGTGCAAAAAATCTACATGCAAATTAGGGGTTTTTGGATTCAAAAGCAAAAAATTCTACCCTGAAAACCAATATTTTTATGCAGACTGGTTGATTTTTGATGTAAAATTAACTGAACCGCTAAAATTGACCGATTCACATCAATCAACAAATGGTCTGCATAGTATTTTTCCCAAATGAAATTCCCGGTTGTATCTTGGCCGGCGAATGATCTTTCCAAAATGGAGTCCCCTCCTTTATGGTCCACGTAAGCATGACCGGTTTGATCCACCAGACATCCGGAAAGTGGAGATCATCAGACAAAGTATAACCCTAAAAACCCAATGAGCATGAAAAAGCTATTTTTATGGATGCTGCTGAGCTGGCTTTCCGTGGCCATGGTTTACGGCCAGCAGCAGGTAACGGGACGGGTCACCGATGCACAGACCGGCGATCCCATTCCGGGCGTTACGGTGGTCGTAAAAGGCCAGACAACGATTGGTACTTCCACCGATTTGGAGGGCGAATATACCCTGGAAGTGCCATCTGAAGCCGAAGTACTGGTTTTCAGCTTCGTGGGCAAGCGCACCGAGGAAGTTCGCATACAAGGGCGCACGAGCATCAATGTAGAACTCCAGGAAGCAGCCCTGGAGATGGAAGAGGTGGTGGTGGTCGGTTACGGCTCTCAGAGCAAGAAACTGATGACTGGCTCGGTTGAATCGATCGAGACCCAGGACATAGAAGACAAAGCGCTTTCGGGCGTTGACCAGGCCCTTCAAGGCAAAATGGCAGGGGTGCGGGTCACCCAAAACAGCGGAACCCCAGGTGGCGGTATATCGGTGCGGATCCGTGGTTCTTCATCGATCAATGCCAGCAACCAGCCCCTGTACATCGTCGACGGGGTACCCATCAACACCGGGGATTATTCCCAGCAGCTGACCTTCGACCAGGACCTGAATGCCACCTCATCAATCAACCCCGCTGATATTGAGTCAATTGAAGTGCTCAAGGATGCCTCCTATGCTTCCATTTACGGGGCCCGTGCAGCCAATGGTGTGGTACTGATCACCACCAAAAAAGGCGCGGAAGGCAAAACCCAGGTAGACTTCAACTATTCAACGGGCCGGCAGGAAATGGCCAAAAAGCGTGATCTGCTCAATTCCCGGCAATATGTTGAGGCCATGAACGAAGCCCTTTTCAACACCTATGGCTTCGAAGAATATTTAGGCAGCCCCGATGATGTAGAATACAACACCGACTGGCAAAATGAAGTTACCCGACGGGCCCCGATCAGCGACTATCAGCTGTCGCTGCGCGGAGGCAATGAGAATATTACCTATTACATCTCGGGCGGTTACATGGATCAGAAAGGCATTGTGATCGGATCGGGTTATGAAAAATTCACCACCCGCATCAACACCGACATCAAAGGTTCCGACCGCCTGACCCTGGGCACCCGGATCCAGCTGTCCAATGAAAACAACAGCCGCATCTGGGGCGACAACAACATCTTCGCGCCTCTGGCCAATGCTTTTGCCGTTGAACCCACTGAACCCGTCTACAACGACGACGGATCCTATAACACCAACACCCTTTACCCGAATCCGGTAGCCATGGGCAAGGAACCCGAACACTCGGTACGGACTTTCCGCAGCATCGGGAACCTCTTTGGGGAATACGAGTTCACCCCCGGCCTCAAGTTTAAAACTTCGATCAATGCCGACATCATGAACCTGCGGGAGGATTCCTTCCTGCCCACCGACATTGGTATAGCCCGCGGCAGCCGTGGCGACGGTACTTCCGGTACCTCCAACATTTACCGCATCGGCATAGAAAACACCCTGACCTACCGATTTGCCCTGGATCGCCACAGCTTCACCGTACTGGGCGGTTTCAGCTATGAGCAAAACAACGAGTTCTACTCCCTGGTCGAAGCCATCAATTTCCCGAGCAACGACTTCAAGTGGATCACCTCGGCCGCCAATATCGACGGGGGCAGCTCCTCGACCACTTCCAATAAGCTGGCATCCTATTTTGGTCGGGTGCAATATGATTACGACAAGAAATACCTGGCCCAGTTCAGCCTTCGGGCTGATGGTTCATCGCGGTTTGGGGCCGACTACCGTTACGGGACCTTCCCGGCTGCCTCCCTGGCCTGGCGCGTCTCGGAGGAAGATTTCCTCAAGGGCAATTCCCTGATCAGTGAACTTAAAATCCGCGCCAGTTACGGCACCACCGGCAACCAGGAAATTGCCAATTTCGGATCGCTTGGGCTCTGGGGCTCCGATTACAACTACCTGGGCAATCCGGCTGTAGCTCCCGCTCAACTGGCCAATCCTGAATTGCGCTGGGAAAAAACCACCACCATGGAAGGGGGCATCAACCTGGGCCTGTTTGATGATCGGATCGATCTGACAGCCAGCTATTACAACAAGAACACCGATGACCTGCTGCTATCCAGGCCCCTGCCTGCCATCAGCGGGTATACCTCGATCATCGAAAACATCGGCAAAAGCCAAAACAAAGGTTTTGAGCTGGGCCTAACCACCCTCAACCTGGATTTGAACAACGGCCTTCGCTGGAGCACCAACTTCAACATTGCCTTCAACAAATCCAAAATCAAAAAGCTTTACCGCGGTGAACCCATTGACCAGGGCTTTGCAAACCGTTATGCCGAAGGTCGTCCTTTCGGAGCTTTTTATGGACTCAAATTCACCGGGGTCAATGCCCAGACCGGTGCCATGGAATTTAAGGACATCAATGACGATGGGCTCATCAACGACGACGACCGCACCTTCATTGGCAACCCCAACCCCAACTACGAGGGAGGGCTAACCAACGCCCTTTCTTTCAAAGGCATTGAGCTCAATGCCTTTTTCCAGTTCGTCCAGGGCAACAACATCTACAACGGGGTGCGCACCTATTCGGAGGCCTATTTCTTCGACAACATGGAAAAAAGGGTCTTGAGGCGCTGGAAAGAGCCGGGCGACAAGACCGACGTACCCCGGGCTGAATATGCCAATCCCGATGTACAGAAGGTTTCCTCCTATAAGGTGGAGGATGGCTCGTTTATTCGCCTAAAGTCATTAACCCTTGGCTATACCCTTCCGCAAAAGTGGATGGACCGAATTGGCATACGGAAGTTACGGATTTATCTGACCGGACAGAACCTGGTCACCTGGACCGATTACTCAGGCCCCGATCCGGAGGTCAACTTTGACGGAACCAGCAACACCGTTCTGGGCACCGATTTCTACACCTATCCCATCGCCAGGTCCTGGTCCTTTGGGGTCAACCTCGGCCTTTAATGCTCAAACTCAAATCTCTTTTACATTATGAAAAAACAACTCTTATATATCGCGGCAATCCTGGGCTTCCTGTTCACCGGATGTGAGGATATGCTGGATGTAGAAACCACCGCTTCCCTGAATGTGGAAGACGGGGTAATTACAACGGAAGAGCGGGCCACCCTGGCCATCAATGGCATGTACGACGGATTGCAGCCCGATGAGTACTACGGCAACTACATCATCACCTATGGTGATCTGGCCGCCGACAACCTCGACCACACCGGCACTTTTGTCAACAGCAAACAGATCGACAACAACCAGGTGCTGACTGAAAATATCATCCTTAACGATGTATGGGACCAGTTGTATTATGTGATCAACATGGCCAACACCATCATTGAGGATGTTCCCTCGATTGAAGGCATTGATCAGGGGTTAAGCGATCGGATGACCGGTGAAGCTTATTTCATTCGGGCCCTGACCTACTTCAACCTGGTTAAAAGCTGGGGCGGGGTGCCCCTGCAGCTCACCCCCGTGCGCGACAGCAAGGATGTGGAAAAACGCGGTCGCAACAGCGTCGAAGAGGTTTACGACCAAATCGAGTCGGATCTGGATGAGGCCATTGCCCGGTTGGGTGATTTCATGGTCAACGGGAGGGCGAACATTTGGGCTGCACGGGCTTTGAAAGCAAGGGCACACCTATACCAGGGGGAATACCAAAACGCCCACGACATGGCCGATGAAATTATCACCAACGGGCCTTACACCCTGGTCGAGGATTACACATCGATCTTTGATTATACCTCGCCCTATTCGGCTGAATCGATCTTTGAGGTCGACTTCAATGAGCAGGACAACAACTCGCTGGCCTTCTGGTATTATGAGGATGATTTCGGAGGCCGTTACGAGTACGGGGTCAACCCGGGACTGGTAGCTTCATACGAGCCCAATGATGAACGCCTGGGGGTCATATACTACTATGCTTCCACCGGCAATTACATGGTCAACAAATATCAGGACATCAGCTCGGGTTCGGACAATGTAGTGGTCCTGCGCCTGGGTGAGATGTACCTGATCCGTAGTGAAGCCCTTTTCAATGGGGCCACCGGGACCTCCACGGCCCTGGATGACATCAACACCCTCCGCGACCGGGCGAGTCTGGCCGGACTGCCCGGACCATTGTCCCTGGACGACATCCTCAATGAACGCCGCAAAGAACTGGCCTTTGAAGGCCACCGCTGGTATGACCTGACCCGCAACAACAAAGGCGTGGAGGTGCTTCAGAATGTTACCACCACCGATCAGTACCTGTGGCCGATCCCTCAAGCCGAAAGAGATGTCAACCCCAACATGAATCAGAACCCCGGCTATTAGTGACCATAAACATATCTTTAATCAGGCCGGCCCTCCACAGGGCCGGCTTTTTTTGCCCTCATAGGTTATTTCCATCATACCCTGTTGACAAAACTACAGCAGAGGCCCTTTTTTATGCCAAAGCCGGCTTCAATATATATGGTCATCCTGGAATCAGCCGTCAACAAAAATGAACGTTTCAAAGCATACCAATTAATTTGTTCCTGAAGCCTGCCAATCGACTTACAGCATCCTACAGACATCCTGTGGCTCACACATTCCCAGCTATCTACATAACCCTTTATCAGTCCGAGGCTTCTGGCAAATCACTGCCAATGAGAAAATTTTGTCCGTCAATCCTGCAATTGTTTATGTTAACCCCATTCTATAATAAAAAACCCCACCCAATACCGTCTTTACCCATCTCGGCCGAAAACTTTTCTCAACCTCCACACTTCCCCGTAACTTGTATTTACCGATGTAAGGAGGGGATTGAAAATACGCCAGGATATACCCGAAGACCCCCATATTCAATATAAATACGGGCAAGCCAGGTGTACTGAACCCCCTCCTCGGTATTAATAGCAATCACTTAACTTAAAGCCCTATGAAAAAATTGCTCTTTTTTTGGGTAGTCCTGTTGTTGGCCGGTTACACCGCGTATGGCCAGCAAACAATAACAGGAGTGGTCACCAATGCAGAAACCTCCAGCATGATTTCACCCAGGATTTCAGGGGTAGCCTTTTGCTGGGCAACGAATTCAACGACAACGCCAGTGAGTACTACACCTCTTACGGGTCGAACTTCTCCACCCCCGGCTGGAATGATCTGGACAACACCTCGGTACAAAACTCTGAATACGACAATTATCAGCGCAGGACCATCGGTTTTTTTGGAGAAGCTTCGGTGGAATGGATGGATATGCTTTTCCTTACAGGTACCGGCAGGTATGACATCATCTCCTCGATGCCCTCTGACAATCGGGGCTTCTTCTACCCCTCCGTTAGCCTGGGGTTTGTATTCACCGAGCTGGGTGCATTAAGCGGACAAAACATATTAAGCTTCGGTAAGCTGCGGGCCTCCTATGCTGAGGTAGGCCAGGCCGCTTCTACCTACCGGCCCGAACCCATCTTCGTGACAGGCGGCGGCGGCAGCGGTTTCCTTTCCTATGGCATGGAATACCCGGTCAATGACATCACTGGCTACAAGCTCTCCAGCATCCTCTACGACCCGAAGCTGACCCCGCAGAACACACGAACCATTGAGTTTGGGGCCGACCTGAGGTTCTTCAACAACCGCCTGCGGGTGGATTACTCCTACTTCGACCAAACAGCCGAAGATCAAATCTTTGGTGTGCCCATGGCCGGGTCAACCGGTTACAGCACCTTCTATACCAATGCCGGGGAAATGTACAGCAAGGGCCATGAGATCATCTTCAACGTGAGCCCCATCCAGCTCAATAGTTTTGGCTGGGACATCAGTGTCAATTTCAGTTCCATCAAAAATGAGGTGGTGGAACTGGCCGAAGGCGTAGAGGATATTTTCCTGGGCGGCTATGTAACGCCTAACATCCGGGCCTCAGCAGGAGACGCTTACCCGGCCATCTATGGCGAAAAATTCGTCCGCGACGACCAGGGCCGCATCCTGGTGAACGAGAACTCCAGTTCACCGGGCTATGGCCTGCCGATGATCGGCGAATTCGGGTTGATCGGAGAAGTAACCCCCGATTTTACCATGGGCCTGGGCAATACATTCACCCTGTTTGGCAACCTGACCCTGTCGGCTCAACTGGACTGGAAACAGGGAGGTGAGATGTATAGCGGATCCAACCGCCTGATGAACCTGTATGGTTCTTCGGCCAAAACAGAAGACCGGGAGACCCCCTTTGTTTATAACGGCTACAAATCAGACGGCAGTAAAAACGATATTGAACGGGGTGGGCCCGACGATCAGGGTGCTTACCAATACCTCTACAGCAACATCCTGGGTAGTCTTCCGGAGTCCAACATTCATGAGACTTCATTCCTCAAGCTCCGGAATGTCTCAGTCAGCTATAGCATCCCCCAAAAGATCATTGCCCCCCTTATGCTGGAAAAAGCACAGATTGGTCTGGTCATGCGGAACCTGCTTTTGTGGAGTACCCTGAAAAATTTCGACCCTGAAACCTCCCAGGGGCAGGGCAACATGCAGGGCGGAATGGATTACATGTCGCTGCCGCAGACGACCAATTACGGATTTAACATCAACCTTACTTTCTAACCCTACAAACACCGAATGCCATGAAGCTATATAAAATCTTAATCCTGTTTTCGGTGGGAATTCTGCTGTTTGGATGCAGCCAAGAGGTACTGGATGAGATCAATGAGGACCAGACCTCCACCAATCCCACGGAAATGGTTGCCAACAACCTGGTACCCGATATGATTCTCAAATCGGCCTATGAAACCACCGGCACCGATATTGCCTGGTATTCTACAGTTTTCATTGAGCACAATGCCGGCACCTGGGCCCAACTTTCCGATGCCGACAAACGCAACGGGCTGGAGTCGGCCTCCTTGATGAACAACTCCTGGAATGCCATCTATGATGTAATGAACATCTGTCAGACGATCATCGATAAAACCGATCCCGACAACGGGGAGGAAGCGATGAATACTTCGGCCAGGGGCCTTGCCCAGATACTGATGGCCTATAACCTGGCGGTTACCACCGATATGTGGGGTGATGTCCCTTACACCGAAGCCTTCAAGGGAGCAGAAAACCTGAAGCCTTCATATGACGAGGCCTCTACCCTTTACCCTGAAATCCAAAGGTTGCTGGATGAAGCCATTGACAACCTGAGTGCTTCCTCTTCCATCGATGCCGATGATTACATTTATGGCGGCAACATTGACAACTGGATCCGGGCGGCCTATTCGCTGAAAGCCCGTTTCCATCTTCGCCTGACCAACGTCAATGGGACCACTGCAGCGCAAGATGCTTTGGATGCCCTGGCCAACGGTTTTACCAGTGCAGACCAGGACATGCTTTTCCAGGAATATGCTGGCATTGCTTTGCCCAATGCCAATCCCTGGGGTGAATACTGGTATTACAGAGACCACAACTCCATCTCCACCACTTTCTTCAATATCCTGTCCGATCGGAACGATCCCCGCATTCCTTACCTGGTATGGCCCAATGCAGGAGAATACGTGCCCGCTCCCATCGGGGAAGCTGAAGAAACACAAGGCGGGTATTCCCAATCGAGGCTTTCGACCCGTTGGAGTGGCTGGTCGGCACCCACCCCCATGATCACCTATCACGAAATCAAATTCATCGAGGCAGAAGCCAAATTCCGCACCGGCGACGCCACCTGGACCGATGCCCTGCAAACAGCCATCGAAGAAGCCTTTGCCTACATTGGCACCCAATATTACGGGGCCCCCATCCCGGGTGCCACCGACTATTACACCAATGAAGTCGAGCCGCTGCTGACCGCTGGCAATGAACTGCAGGAAATCCTCACCCAAAAGTACATTGCCATGTTCGAAGCCGAATGCATCGAATCGTACAACGATTATCGCCGCACCAGCATTCCCACCATGCAAAATCCCAACAATCAAACAGTGGGTTTCCCGCACCGATTCCCCTACGCCCTGAGTGAAGAAAGGGCTAACCCCGATAACGTGCCGGAAATATCCATCTACGACGACAAGATTTGGTGGGCAGCTGATTAATACCTCCAATCATGCTTTGTTCAGGGCTGGCTCCATCGAGCCAGCCTTTTTTATCCCGTCAACCCCATGGATGCTCCCGCTGGTCAACCTACGGAGTTTAGCTATCCTGTCACTCCCCAATTATCCACTAAACTACAAAATCAGTGGTCATTGGCCCCATCTTTTTCTCCCACAACCATACGAGTGGGGTCCCGAGGGATCAAAAGCCGGTTAAAATCTGACCCTGCTCAGCGGGGTCAAAAATCGAATGGCTATGTTGATAAAACGTGATTGGTTTTGCTGATGTAATTGTTTCCGATCAACATAGCTAATTTTACAGAATTTAGTTGGTTCTGCAAAATTATATATCTTTATTGCCATGACCAGCGGCCACCTACATAAAGAATATGCCGCGGCCATACTGGCCGGCGGGAGTAGTTCGCGGTTCAACGGATACCCCAAGCCATTTGCCAAACTCAGGGGCAAGACCATCCTGGACCATCAATTGCAGGTCCTGCGGCCTTTGTTTCCAGAAATTTTGTTAATCACCCATCAACCCCAGATCTTCTCTGACTATCCTCAAGTGTCGATTCACTCCGACCGCTGTCCCAACCAGGGACCGCTGGGGGGCATCCATTCAGCCCTGTATTTCAGCGGCAAATCAAGGATACTGGTCGTTGCAGGAGACATGCCTTTTATAGATTCTTCAACCATGATACGTCAAATCGAAATCTCCGCCCGGCACCCTTATGAAGCCATCATACCGCGCATAGAAAAACACACCGAACCCCTCCATGCGATCTACCCCAAAAAATATTTGAAAGCGCTTGAAGCCTTTCTGAAGCAACACAAAAATCAAGCTGTAAAGCAGTTTCTAAACACCATCGCGGTACACTACTGGGATGTGTCGGACCCTAAACCCTTTATCAACATCAACACCCCGGAAGAACTCAAAAGCTATGAAAACGATTCATATAACAAGGATTGAAAACCATCAGCGAAGGCAAATGCAGGATCACATCATCAGTGAAATCCGCCTTACATTGCTGATCAACGGGGAAAAATCGATTCCCTTGTCCTGTTCAGGCCGCCATGTAAACGAACTGATCACAGGGTATCTTTATACCAATGGTTATATCAATGAAACAGGTGACATACGGCGACTTGACTATGAGATGTCAAATCAGAAGGCTACCCTTCGAATTGAAAAAAGCCCGTTAAAAGCTACTGATTTTGACGGAGCGACAGCCCACCCAAAAAAGCATATTCAACCAGAGACGGTTTTCCAATGGATGACTTCTTTTGCCGGTGTATCGGAGCGGTTCAGAAAGACAGGGGCCGTCCACACGGCAGCCATTGCCAATGAGAAAGGCATCCAAAAATACTTCGACGACATCAGCCGCCACAACACCCTTGACATGATGATCGGCTGGGGGTTGCTTGAAAATTACCCGCAGGCCGACAAATGGCTGCTGCTTAGCTGTCGCATTTCAACAAGCATCATGGAAAAAGCATTAAAAGGAGGTTTTCAGGCCATCATTTCCACCAGCCCCCCTACCGACCAGGCCCTCAAGCTGGCCCGTCACCACAACATCACACTGGCCGGTTTTGTCCGGGATCAAAGGATGAACATCTACCACGGTGAAGAATGGTTCAGCGAATAAAAATCCTTTTTACCTCTGACCCAAACCCAGATGCATCCATCCACCCAATTCCTATCATTCAAGTATTCTATCATTGCCCCATTCAAGCATTCAAGCATTTCTTCATTCTCTCATTCAAGCACTCAAGCATTCAAGCATTTCTTCATTCCCCGCCTTCGCTTCGTCGGGGGCAGATCTATCATTTCTTCAATGCACATCCAGATCGTGGACCATCATGAGGCTGTGATGGAGGGTCGGGAGAATAACCTCGAGGTATTCGCCCACCGCCCTGGAACTTCCGGGAAGGGCATAGACCAGGGTATGATCCATCACCCCGGCCACCGATCTGCTCAGTAAGGCAGCAGGTTTGTCGCGGCCATACTTCATGCGCACCATCTCCATGATACCGGGTATTTCTTTGTCCATCAACAGGCGGGTTGTCTCGGGGCCAATATCCCGGCTGCCGATGCCTGTACTGCCGGTGGTAAAAACCACATCATAGGCCTGTTTCTTGGCCTGCTGAAGGGCATTGAGAAGGCGGCCCTGGTCATCAGAAATGACCATCCGTTCCACTGAAACATGGGGAAAGAGTCCTGTCAGGTGCCTTTCCACTTTCTGCCCGATCTTTGGACCGCTCTTATCCGGATAATGACCGGCTGCCGCTCGGTCACTAAGGGTAATCACCATGACGCGGTAGCTTTTGGGCCGGTATTCAAGTTTATCCCCGGGGAACAACTGACCACCCTGTATCACGCGGGTGAAGACCCCCTCCTCAGGCATGGCGCATTTACCTACTTCCCGAAATATGGCACAGTCATCGCCGTGGCATTTTTTTCCAAGCTGGGTGACCTCCAGGATCACCTCTGCTTTGACAAATCGATCCAAAAGGTTAACTCGGGTCAAATCCATCCCCTCAATGGTCAGGTTTTCGGCAAATTCACCGGGGTGTATTCTGCGCCCGGTTTGTTGATAAAAAACCTCCAGGCTTTTTTGCGCGATGAGGCTCACCTGGCGGTGCCAGGCGCCCGCGTGGGCATCCCCTTGAATGCCCCTGGAATCCAAAGTCACCGAATCAACGGGTTGTTTGATCGTGCCCTTATGGGTTGAAACATTCACATGGTTAATCTGTATTGTACTGTTTTCGTCCATATCAGCGGGTCATACCTTTCTTTTGTTTATAAGCCGTATGGTTTCCAAAATCATTGTCTCATCCACAGCTTTACACATATCATACACCGTTAACAGGGCCATGCTAACCCCGGTAAGGGCCTCCATTTCGACACCTGTTTTGCCGGTGCATCTGACCTGTGATTCAATTCTGACGCCATCTTCCAGCAGAAAAGCCTCCACGGAAACGTGGGTTAGGGGGATAGGGTGACAAAGGGGAATCAAATCGCTTGTTTTCTTGGCACCTTGGATGCCGGCTATTTCAGCAATCCTCAACACATCCCCTTTTTTTAGTTGATTGTCCCGAATCAGTTGAACGGTATGGTGTTGCAGGCGGATGAAGCCCTCGGCCCGCGCCTCCCGCTGCTGGTCAGGCTTGCCTCCGGTATCAACCATTCGGGCTTTTCCGGAGTTGTCGGTATGGCTCAATTCACTCATAAAGCAATCTTTGGTTAAACTCCAAATGTTGGTTGATTTTGATGAAACCTCCCTTTACAATCAGCACTGGCAAAGAGAGATAATAATTTAAATGGTTTATGGTTCATTGATAATTCATAATTCATAATTATTCATTGCTCATTGGGCTACAAATTGAACAGGCAGGCAATCATTTTTAGCATATCGTCCAATTTTTTAATACATGTAATGCCGAGCTGGGTCCGTTTAATGTGGTCTTGGATCTGCACAAGCACATGGGGGCATGGATTCATCCCCCCATCCGGTTAAAAGAGCAAGCCGTATTGACCGACCCGCTAAGGGGTTTATTGGCCAGGGCCCGGCGAAGGCCTTCGGCGGGGCCCAGTGCTCTCACATCAAAGGCCTGGTTGCTGAAAAGGCAGGGTTTCATCTGTCCATCCGGGGTCAGTCTGAGGCGGTTGCAATGGGCACAATCCCCGCCAGTGCCTCCTTCAACCACCGAAAAGGTGCCCCGCACAAGGTTCATCTCCCGGATAAACCGAACCTGAAAACCATTCTGTTTTCCAAACTCAAGAAGCTCTTTCCGGTCGTGGTCATCAAAATAACGGTGCATCACCGCATTGATCTTAATGGGGGTCAGGCCTGCTCGTTCGGCGGCCACGATGCCCCGGCGCACTTTGTCCACCTGTCCGCCCCGTGTAATATTCCGATATTTTTCGGGCTTCAGGCTATCCAGGCTCACATTGACCCGTTGCAATCCGGCCTTCGACAAAGCATCAGCGTAATCTTCCAGGAGCATCCCATTGGTGGTCATGGCCAGATCCTCCAAATCCTTTATGGAGGCCAACATACGAACCAGGGTGGTAATTTGCCTTCTGACCAGGGGTTCTCCTCCGGTGAGGCGTATCTTACGGATCCCCTGACTTACAGCATAACGGGCAAAACCGGCAATCTCCTCATAAGAGAGGATATCCCGATGGTTCAACAATCGGATACCCTCTTCCGGCATACAATAGTAACACCGCAGGTTGCACTTATCAGTGACCGAGATGCGTAAATAGTCAATTTTTCTGTTATATCTGTCGTACATCAACGGTGGTTCCTTTCTTTACGCGTGTCTCTCCGGCCGGTACACAAATAAAGCCTTCCGCCCGGGCCAGGGCGTGGATATGTCCAGAGCCGTGATAGGCCAGGGGATAAACCTTACCCGCATGAATGTAAACGGGCTTCCAGCTGTCGCGGTCCGAAGACTTTTGTTGAATATCCTCGCCCAGGGGCAAACGAAGGGCCACCGGCTGATGGTGACCCCCCATCAGTTTATAAACCAATGGCTTAACAAAGAGTTCAAACTGCAAAAACGTAGAAACAGGATTGCCGGGCAAACCCAGCACCAGGCTCCCGTTGGCTGAACCAAAAATAGTAGGCTTACCGGGTTTCATGGCAATCTTATGGAAGAGCACCTTAACGCCAGCTTTTTCCATCATTTCAGGCACATAATCATAATCGCCCATCGAGACACCGCCGGTAAGGATGGTCAGGTGATGGCGGGCCAGACTGGATTTAAGGGTCTCAAGCAGGGTGTCTTGAGAATCCCATACGATGCCCGAATAACGCGGATAAAGGTCCATTTTCCGGAACTGGCTCAGGAGCTGGGAAGCGTTTGTGTTCCGGATTTGTCCTGAATCAGGCTTTTGGTGGGGCTCCACCAGTTCATTGCCGGTGGTGATCAACCCTATTGAGGGGGGCTGGCCCACCAGGGGATTGACCCACCCCACCGCAGCCAGGATGGCAATATGCTGGGGTAAAAGCAAGGTGCCGGCGGGAAGAATACGGTCACCCTGCCTAAAATCTTCACCCTGAACGGCAATATTGGTTTTCCTTCCGGGCTCGCCCAGCCGTACAGTATGATAATCCAAAGATTCCGCACGCTCCACCATCACCACATGGGTGGTGTTGGCAGGTACCTGGGCCCCGGTCATCACTTTGGAACAGGTTCCCCTTTTCAGTGGCTGGGTAGGCTCATCGCCGGCGGGGATGATTTCCATAACCCGCAATTCCTGACCCTTTACAGGTTCCATGCAGGCATAACCATCAACGCCCGATTTATGGAAGGGCGGCATATCACGGTCGGCCTTTATCGATTCTGCCAAAACCCGGTTCAACGACTGCTCATAGGGCACCCGATGAGCCCCAACAAAGGCCGCATGGTTCAGCATTATCTGGTATGCCTGCTCATAATGGATCATGACTGCGCTAAACCCCAGGCAAACCGGGGCGATATTAATGGTTCGTTTTCAATATCCAACGCGTGTTGTCTATTCCAATGGATTGGTAAATAAACTCATCCCCGGCTTCCCCGGCATCCAGCAAAAAATCGGCCTTATGCCATACCCCTCTTGCACTGTCTTTGGTCGCGCGTTGCGGGTTATTGATCATAACAAAAACACCGGGTTGAATGTTCTCTCTCAGTGCATTCGATTCCAGCACAACCAACCCGGTCTCCCGGCCAATCAAAGAAATGCACTCAAGCACCTCCTCCAGGTTTTCCATCAGGCCAGCAAAAAACCAGCTTTCAGTTGCCCCCGAAGCCAGAAACCGGGCAGAATCATTGTCTTCGGAGGGTTCGACTTCCTTCACCTCCCAAAAGCCACGAGGTAGCGCTTGGGGATAATGCCTTCCAAAATCTCCGGCATCGTCGTACAGGGCTGCTTTGATGGCTGCAATGTGATACTGCTTCCCATATACGGCAAGCACATTCCTTACAAAGGTTGTTTTGCCCGACTTGCGGGCATTGCCACCAACCATCAATATGTTGGGCCTTACCAGTATCATATCAGACCTTTCTTATACCCCCTGCATGCACAGGATTGACAGACACAAAATCAACGTTATTACACCAGATCAGTCCATGGGGCTTCATAAGGTTATTTTTTATTCAATTTTTTAGCCTTATGGAACCGGCATGGAATAATCATGTCCTTGTTGTGTAGGTTAGTGGATGAGGGTTTCATTCGTATAAAGTTTAATTAACAGTTTGTATTTCAGTATAATAATAGCATGTAATTCGTTGGTCTCGGTAACCTCTGCCATGGAACCCCCATG
>Ga0207714_1000006_pt1 | contig 148131 bp, 119 predicted proteins | sample PonA232FremontCA_2_FD_187270 | JGI IMG/M metagenome (GOLD analysis project Ga0207714, IMG submission 187270) | Marine sediment microbial community from Fremont, CA, USA - Pond A23 Sediment 2 (SPAdes) | ecosystem: Environmental > Aquatic > Marine > Unclassified | place: USA: Fremont, California... | reverse complement strand
AAGTATCGGGCGATGAACATGCTGGCGACGACGCCGAGTAGCTCGGTCGCAATCGTTCACCGTGCGATACCGGCCTTGCGTTCCGATCGTGCACAAGAATCCGTGAACCGGTGGTCGATCCGGACTGGGGGGCGTGACCCGATCGTGCCTTTATCCGACCGGATCGACCGGCCGGCCTACGGCGTTTGTCCCGCTGCAAACGCGGGACTCCACTTCGAAGTACAGGAGATTTGATCATGAAACGTATTCAGTCGATTACAAGTGTGCTGCTGCTATTGGCGGCCCTGGTGCTTGGCGGCGCGGCCGTCGCCGCTGACGAGCATGGCGGTGAGGCGGTCTCCGAGTCGAGCAGCAACGATGAGCAGGGCGGGGAGGAGCCGCAGTCCGACGATCACGACGATGATCGGGATTCCAACGACGACGACCATGAAGATGATGAAGCATCGGGCGACGAGCATGCCGGGGACTCGGCGGACTGATTCGGCCGCATCCCAAGGCGGTTTAGCCCAACCCGGCTGCGGCCCGGGAGACGCCTGTTCTCCCGGGCCGTGGAATCCCGCTTACTCGCCCCCGGCGTGATGCGGGAGGGGCGGATCCTCCGGAACTTCGTTCCCGCCAGCGTCTGATCTCGTGCGGCCATCGCCGGTGCGACGTCGTGTGAATTGCATCAGCGATGCGCTCGCCTCTAGAAAGCATCCGCCTGGAGCACTGACACGGTCGGATTTGCCTGTTCCCCATTCGCCGGAGACTCCGGGAGAGGTCATTCAGAATCGATCCGTCGGGCGTCCAACACGCACGATCTTCGGCCCCCAGCGGGAGCTTGCCCTGCCGCTGCGTCGCGCACCCGGTGACGCCTCAGCAGCACTGCGCTATGGTCGCGTCGACGCGGGCTCGCGCCGGGCAGCCGGGATACCGCGAAACCGGCGCAAGAACACCGCACTGGAGCAGGGCCTTCCGTGAAACTCCTCTGCATCGCAGACATCCACCTTGGCCGCCAGCCGTCCCGGGTGCCCTCCCCAGTTCTCGAGCGGCTCGGCGGGCGTGAGCTGGGCCCGGCCGGCGCCTGGGCGCGGGCGGTCGAGTTCGCCGTTGCGCAGGGCGTGGACGCGGTACTGCTGGCCGGGGATGTGGTCGAGCAGGAGGATGATTTCCACGAGGCGTATCCGGATCTGCGGCGGGGTGTGGAGCGGCTTACCGGTGCCGGTATCCGGGTGCTGGGGGTTACCGGCAACCATGACGTGAAGGTGTTGCCACGGCTGGCCGAGGGGGTGCCGGCGTTCGAGCTGCTCGGTGCTGGAGGGATCTGGCAGGCGGAGGTGCTTGCCGGTGATGACGGCAGCCGGGTGCGCGTGCTGGGCTGGTCATTCCCCGAGCCGGTCGTGCGGGTGAGTCCGCTCGCTTCGGGTCTGCCGGGGGGTGATGCGATGCCGACTATCGGACTCCTGCACTGCGACCGGGATCAGTTGGGCAGCAGCTATGCCCCGGTGCGCAGCTCGGAATTGCGCGAGGCGCCCGTGGATGGTTGGCTGCTGGGGCATATCCACAAGCCGGACGATCTGTCGGGTGAGCGTCCGGACGGCTATCTGGGTTCGTTGACCGGAATGGATCCGGGCGAGCCGGGTGCGCACGGGCCGTGGTTGCTGGAGGTTGCCGGTGACGGGCGGATCGCCATGGAGCAGGTGCCGCTCGCGCCACTGCGCTGGACGGAACTGGATGTGCCGGTGGACGGGCTGGAGGCGGCCGAGGATGTGCACCGGTTGATCACTGAGATGATCGAGGCGTGCCACGCCGAGGTGGGTGCGGCCTCGCATCGCCCGGATGCCGTGGGTTGCCGGCTTCGGCTGACCGGGCGTTCGGACCTGCGCGCGGCGATCGAGCGCAGCCTGAACGCGGACGACCCAAAGGCGGGCGTGTATGAGCGCGACGGCATCGTCTACTTCGTGCACGACTGGCGGCTGGAGGTGCTGCCCGCCATCGATCTGGAGGCGGCGGCCGAGGGCACCGATCCGGTCGCGTTGCTGGCGCGCCGGGTGATGCTGCTGCGCGGCGCCGATACGGATGCACGACGGGAGCTGATCGCGGCCGCGCGTGAGCGGATGGTCGCGGTGCCGCGGGAGCGTCCTTACAACACCCTCGGTGCGGAGCCGCCCGACGATGAGCGGATCGCGGCGACGCTGGAGGCGGCCGCGCTGGAGGCGCTGGACAGCCTGCTGCAGCAGCAGGAGTCGCACCCGTGAGGCTGCGTTCCCTGCACATCGCCCGTCTGCCCGGCATCCGGCCCGGGTTCACGCTCGACGAATTCGCGCCGGGCGTGAACGTCGTGGTCGGGCCCAATGCCTCGGGCAAGAGCAGCCTGGTGCGGGCCCTGCGCGCTGCGCTCTACCGCGACGAGTCGCGCCATGAGGGTGTGCATGTAGAGGCGACGTTCGACGACGAGGATGCCAACGGCACGCTCGCGGCGCTGCGCGTCGGTGATGACCTGCACTGGCAGCGCGACGGCAGTCCCGGTGAGGCCCCCGCCTTGCCCGAGCGCCGGTTCCTGTCCTGCTACACGCTCGGCGTGGAAGACCTGCTGGACGACGCGCACGAGACCGACACGGAGATCGCCGAGCGCCTGGCCCGCGAACTGGCCGGCGGCTACGACCTGCGGGGCGTACGCGAGTCCGCGCCCTTCCGGCTCAAGTCAACCCATGGCCGCAAAGAGGCCAACGAACTGGCCGAGGCCGACCAGGAACTGCGCCGGCGCATGCAGGCGCAGCAGCAACTGCAGCGTGACGAGGCCCGGCTCGACACGCTGCGGGCGCAGAAGGCGGAGGCCGAGACGGCGGGCCGGGAGGCCGATCTCCATGAGCGCGCGCTCGACCTGCTCGACAAGCGCCGCCAGCACCGGGCGCTGGAGCAGCGGCTGCAGGAGTTCCCCGAGGGGATGGAGCGGCTGCGTGGCGATGAGCCGGATACACTCGCGGAACTGCGCGGGCGCCTGCAGCAGCAGGAGACGGATCGCCGGGAGGCCGCGGATCGGCGCGCCTCGGCGGAGGCCGCGCTGCGTGAGTCCGGGCTTGCCGATGCCGAAGTCGATGAGGGCACGCTCGGCGATCATCGCCCTGCACTGAATCGGCTTCAGAAAATCGAGACGCAGCTGGAGCAGAAGGGATCCGAATGGGCGCAGGCGCAAGCGACGCTCGCGCAGACGGTCCAGGCGCTGGGGGGCGAGCCCGGGCAGACGGTCCGGCTGGAGCCGGCGACGATCGGGAAAGTCGAGCAGGCGCTCGAGGAGAAGCGGCAGCTCGATGCGCCCCTGCGCGGCCTCGCGCACGAACTCGATCAGCTGCCGACCGGCGAAGCGCCCGCTCCAGACCCCGGGCAACTGCGTACGGCCCGCGGCGAACTGCTGCGCTGGCTCGCCGCGCCGCGCGCGCCGGTATGGACGGCGACGCGGATCCTGGCGGTGCTGGCGACACTCGGTGCGGCGATCGCCGGCATCACGCTCGCCGGTCTCGAAGTGCACCGCTGGCTGTTTGGCCTCTTCCTGCCGCTGGCCTTCGGCGGATACATCCTCATCCTGCGCCCCGCCGCCGGCGACACCCGGCGCCGCGAGGCCGAAGCGCGGTTCCGGGAGAGCGGCGAGGCGCCGCCGGAGGAATGGGATCCGGCACGGGTCGAGGAACGGCTCGCGGCGCTGGACCGCGCCGTGGTCGAGGCCGAGCAGGAGGATCGCGGTATCGAACGCCGCCGCGTGGTCGCCCGGGAACGGGACGCCAAACGTGAGGTGCTGGCAGCGGTCGATGAGCGGCTGCGCGGGATCGCCGCCAGGGTCGGGCACGACCCCGACGAGCTGAATGCATCCCTGCATCGGTGGCTGAAACTGGTGGCGGACCAGGATCAGGCGCGGCGTAACGTGAAGGCGCTGCGGGCCGAACACGAACGTCTTGCGGCGGAAGCGGAGCGGTTACGCCAGCAGTTGCTGACGTTCCTCACGCAACACGGTGAGGCCCCGGACATCGAACAACCGGGTGCCGACGCGCTCGCGGACCGGATCGATCGCCTCGCCGCTCGCCTGCGCCAACGCGAACAGACGCGGCAGGACATCGACCAGGCCGATCGGGAGATGCGCCGGCTGGATCAGGAGATCGAAACGAGCCAAACGAAGATCCGGGGCGTGTTCGAGCGCGCGGGGCTGGCGCCGGATGAGGACGACGCGCTGCGTCAGCGCATGGAGCGGCTGGAAGAGTGGCAGGCGTTGACGAAGGAGCTGACCAACACCCGCCGACTGGAAATCGACCGACAGGAGCACCTCAGTGACCGTAACGATCTTCTGCAGCGGGTCGACGATGAAGATGAGAACGCGTTGTGCAGTCGGCGCGACACGCTTCGCGAACAGGCGGACAGCCTGGAAGAACTGATCCAGGAGATCACGCGTATCACCGGCGATCTCGAACGCGCCGGCCATGAACGGGCGCTGGAAGCGGCCCGGGCCCAGCATCAGCAGGCGCGGGAGCGTCTGAATGACCGCCTGGACGAGGCGCTGTATGCCGAGGCGGGTCAGTTCCTGCTTGAGGGTGTCGAGGCGGAGCACGAGCAGGCGGTCCAGCCGGCGGCGCTGCGGCAGGCGCGGGAGTGGTTCAAGCGGTTCACGCATTATCAGTATGAGTTGGTGTTCGCGGCCGATGGCGAGACACGCTTCGCCGCGCGGGAGACCACTTCCGGTGAGCACCGGCGGCTGTCGGAGCTCTCCAGTGGTACGCGTATGCAGTTGCTGCTCGCGGTGCGTATCGCGTTTGCGTTGAGTGCCGAGCGTGGGACTACGCGGCTACCGTTGATTCTGGATGAGGCGCTGACGACCGCCGATCCGGAGCGGTTCCGGGCGGTTGCCGAGAGCCTGACCGTGCTGGCGCGGGAGGATGGCCGGCAGGTGTTCTATCTGACCGCGCAGCCGGACGATGCGCGTTACTGGGCCGAGTATGCCCCCGATGCGCATTGCATCGATCTTGCCGAGCGGCGTGGGCGGGCGCGCGCGGTTGATGCGGCGGAGGCGCTGGCGCCGGCCGAGCGGGCGGTTGTGCCCTCGCCCGATGGACAGTCGGCGGAGGAATACGCGGTGACGATCGGAGTGCCGCCGATTGATCCGTGGAGTGAGGTCGAGGCGATCCATGTCTTTTATCTGCTGCGGGATGAGCTTGCGCTTGTGAAGCGGTTGCTTGAGCTCGGCGTGAATCGTGTCGGGCAGCTTGAGACGCTGCTTGGGTCCGATGCCGTGGATACGGTGTTGAGCGGTGAGCAGCGGGAGTGGCTGCGGGCGCGGGTCGAGGGTGTAAGGGCGTGGATCCATGCGTGGCGGCATGGGCGTGGGCGGCCGGTGGACCGGGCGGCGCTGGAGGCGTCCGGCGCGGTGAGTAGCACGTTCATGGAGCGGGTCGTTGATCTGAACCATCGGCTCGGGGGTGATGGCGAGGCGCTGATCGAGCGGCTTGCGGTCGGTGATGTGGCGCGGTTCCAGACGGATAAGCGTGAGGAGTTGCGGGCCTGGTTGTTGAATCACGGATATATCAGCGGAGAGGAGGCGTTGTCCGGGCTGGAGATCGAATTGCGGGTGGTATCCACGATGCGGCCGTGGGTGGCGGAGGATGGCGATTTGACCGGGGATGCGCGGATGCTTGTTCAGAGTCTGGAGGGTGGGTTGCAGCGTTGAGGTGTGGTCCTGGCCGAGGCGTTGTCGGCTTCGATCTGTCGGGTTGAAACCCGACCTGCGCGTGCCCGCTTGGAAACTCGTCCCGCGGGCGGCTGTTGAGGCCTGTGGTGAGACCGATGTAGCCCGGATGGAGGCGCCAGCCGGAATCCGGGAAGCGTTTCCGAATCCGAGCGCGTTGCTCCCGGATTCCGCCTTCGGCTGCATCCGGGCGACCCGCGTTCCTCATCATATTCACATGTTGCCGTCGGGATGATGCCACGCCGGCTGTTGTCTTCGACAAAAGCCGGCCTACATGCGTGGTGACGCCGTAGGCCGGTTTGCGATCGGAGGGAGCCAGCCGGCACGTTGGCCGGTCAGGTCTGCGCGACTGTGCGGTTGCGACCCTGGTGTTTGGCGTCGTAGAGGGCGCGGTCGGCCGCGACATAAAGGTGATCGAACGTGGTTCCGGTTTCGACCGGTCTCGTCGTGAGGCCGATGCTGATAGTGAGGTTGCGCACCTCGGTGGTCATGGGTAGCTCCATTCCCTCGATCCGCCGCCGGATCCGTTCGCAGAGTTCATGGGCGCCCTCTTCCCCCGTCTCCGGCATCAGCAGCCCGAATTCCTCGCCGCCCAGGCGCGCAAGCATGTCGCTGGTGCGGGTGGACTGGGTGATCTCTGCCGCGATGTGTTGCAGTACGGCATCGCCCACAGGATGGCCTTCACGATCGTTGACCGTCTTGAACTGGTCGAGATCGAGTAGCGCCATGCTCAATGGCTGCCCGTTGCGTTGGTGCTGCGCCAGGGCCTGCTCGAAGCGCTGGAGCAGGCCTCGACGATTCGGCAGCTCGGTGAGTACGTCCGTCACGCTTAGCCGCTCGAGCGCCTCGTTCTGGCTGAAGACCTTGTCCACGGCCCACAGCAGCGCGGCGATGATAACCAGCAGCAGCCCGCCGAGCCCGACCACGGCCTTCATGAGCCAGCCTGTCAGCCGCTGCTGTGCCGCGGAGGCGCTGTGGTTGTGCCGGTGCAGGGAGCTGTAGACGAACGCCAGACTGTTCTCGACTTGCATAGCGGTTTCAAAAAAGTCCTCGCGCGCCTCCGGATCGTCCAGGGCCTGCCGGGTGAGGTCGCGCAGGTGCCGCAACCGCTCCAGCACCCGCTCGAATTCCTTTACCACGGTCTGGCGGGTGTCGCTGTCGAGATTGAGGTGCTCGAAGGAGTCGCGTGTCGTCCCCGAGCGGCTCTCGATGGTATCGAGCGTGCGCAGTATGCGATCGCGCACCCTTTTATCGGGATATTCGAGATAGAGCCCGGCGGCGTGCATGAGACGGCTCACCTCATGCTGACCCCGTACGATGTTGCTGGCGGCCGCGGTGTAATTGCTCCCGATGTGGCGGTTGATGTTGCTCACGAAGAACGCCATGGCCGTGACCATGGCCACGAGCAGGACGCTGTACCCCGCCAGCAGGAGCACGCGGAACTGCTTTCGGGTCATTGCGCCCGGATCTCGATGATGGACCAGATCCAGTCGGTGGGGCTCACCTCACCGGCCAGCACGGCCTCGGTCTCGTGCGGGACCACGAGCATGAGCGGCCCCAGTTGATTGCGCGGTAGCGGTTCACCATTAAAGCGCGTGACCAGCAGGAAGCCGCGCTCGCGCGCATGGTCGGGCTCAAGGAAGATGGTGTAATCGTCCGCGGCGATAAAACGCAGCCGGCGCGCATCGCCCAGCCCGTATTCCTTGATGAACGCCTTGAGGCGGACGCCGGTGAACACACCGGTGAGGCCCTCGTAGTGCTCCAGTTCGGCCTCGTAGAGATCGAGTTGCTCGATGTCCTGCAGGGAGAGCTCCCGCTCCTCGCCGCCGTCGACGAGCTTGAGCACGGGCGTCGCGTCGTCACAGGGCTGCAGATCACTGGGTTGCATTGCCTCGGCGGCGGTGGCGAGCAGCCCCAGCACGATGCCCACGCCTATTCCGGCCAATGGGTATCCTCTACCCAGCATGCTCCCTTTCCCCCGGGTGTCACGCTTCTGAGTGCGCGTTATTGCATGCTACCTGCGCGCCTGTCTCCTTGGAAGGCGGGCGGGATCACCCCGTAAAACTTCGACACCGCGTCTGACGGTCGTCGCAATCACATCAGACGTGTAGCCCGGATGAAGGCGCAGCCGGAATCCGGGATCGGGTTTCCGGTCAGCGGACGGTTCCCCGGATTCCGCCTTCGGCTCCATCCGGGCTACAAGCCGGCCAAACCGCCGGCGATCAGCGGCAACGGTACGCAGAGGGCAATCCGCCATGCCGTGAACCGACCGCCCAGCAACGGAATCTCGAACATCATGCTGCGGTGTACGGCGATGAGCGACCAGGCGGTGATCAGGGCGACCAGCGCTTCCGGGCCGGCACCGGCGCGCTGGAGGGCGATCGCCATCGGGAAGGCGAGCATCGGCCCGCCGGGCAGGCCCGCGCCGACGACGGAGGCGATGAGCACACCGGCCATGCCGGAGCCGGTGCCGATCCAACCCGATACGATGTCCGCGGGGAGCAGTCTCCCGAGGCATTCGGCGGCGACCAGCGCGAACGGCAGGCGCGGGGCGATGCTTTTGAGGTAGCCGAGGGCGGCCCCGCGCGCTTCGCGGTGGGCCTCCGGACGTCGCGCGCTGGCGAAGACGGCCAGACCGCCGACGACCGAGGCCACGACAACGAATGCGGCGATGAAGGTCATCGGCCCACCCGTCGCGAGATCGACGCGGCCAACAGGCCAGCGACGATCGGCAGCGGCAGCGAGGCGAGCACGCGCAGACTCACGAAGTCGAAGCCGAGGAACGGCAGTTCCCAGACGACGATGCGCTGCAGGCCGAGTGTGGCCCAGGCCGTGATGTAGACCACGCAGACCGGGAACCCCGCCCCGGCCGCGCGCAGACCCACCAGAATCGGGAACACGGCGAATGGCCCGGCGGGCGTGACGATGCCGCCGAGCATGGCCAGGCCGTAGCCACGCAGGCCGCTCCCCGGCCCAAGCCAGTGCGCGACCTTGTCATGGGGCAGCAGTGCCTGGATGTAGCCGCCGAGCACCAGCGCGGCCCCGATGACGGGCGCGACGTAAAGGAACAGTTCCCCGGCGTGGAGCAGTGCCTCTCGCAGTTCGGGGATGCCGTCACGCCATGCGAGGAGCCCAGCGGATGCGGCCGCGAGCACGATGAAGAACGTGGTGGTACGGGTAATGCGGCGGTTCGGTTCGCCCTGGTGTGGATCGAATGAGGGGGGTTGGGTCATGCGGCGTCTGCGAATGCGGTTTTGGGTGGAGTGCGCATGATACGTGATGGCTGGGGGTTTCGGCTTTTTCGGTCGGGCGGGTTGTCGTGTGGGCGGTTCAGTGGCATCGGCGGGCCAGAATGCGTGTGACGGATCCGCTGCCGCCTCGCCGATCCGGGCGGCGACCTCGGCGGCCGTGAATTCCCGGGGGATAGCCCGGCTGCGTCATGATGAGGATGCAGCCGGTCTGGATGAGCGCGCAGGACCCGTGGCCGTGGCCGCTCTCGCGCCGCAGCCAGTCCATCGCATCGCGATGATGCATGTGCGCCGACTCCAGGCGCGCGAGAGGTAGTCGCCACCGCGGGTCACGCGCACGCCAAGGGCCGTGGCGCCCTTTGGGTGGGTGCCCACGGGCTGTGTCTCGCCGTGCCGACGGTCATGGACGGCCCGCTCGGCGGTGACGCGGGCATCGCCCCGGGGGCACCTGCGGTCTTCACGACCGCGTGCGACCGCTTCGATCACTTCAACGCCTGCGAGCTGATTCAGATACGAAGCCGGTGCCACCGGCGGGTAAACGACAAGGATTCTGCAAGCGATCCCGAAGCCCGCCGCGCGCAGGTAGTCCATCGCCTGATAAAGCGTTGTCGACCAATCCCGGGTCACTGCCCGCGACTCCTCCCGCCTGCTCTGCCCGTCCGGCTTCCACGATACGTCGTCCCATTCCTGCCGTGAACACGGCGTAAAGCGGGTCGACCCGGGCGAATGGGACGCCATTCGTAAGACGTGAGACCGCCCGCGCGATTACCAATAACAAACCACTATGTCCCGGGAAGCAAAACGGTATTAGCGCCCCAACGGGAATTGGGCGAGAGTTCATCCAGGCTTCTTTACACGAATGATACCGGAGCCGCCCCTTAGCGAGCCTCTCTTGTGAGGATGGAGGATCCATGAACCAGCTTGACAGAACGGCCCTGACGGCGAGCGTCTTCGCGATCGCTTTACTGTTCACCGGTGGCGCCATCGCCTCGGCCGTCGACGAACTCCCCGAGGAACTGCGGGACGAGCTCTACAATCCCGACATGATGGACCCGAACCAGCCGCTGGAAGAAAGCGCGTACCGCGACTGGAAGGCGCCCAACCCTCCACCCTGGACGATCGGATTCGCGCAGTCTTACGCCGGTAACACCTGGCGTGCCAACGAAATGGAACGCCTGGAGAAGGTGCTGATCCCGAAGTGGAAGGAACTGGGCCTGATCGATGAAGTCATTATCACCCAGTCCAACCTCGACGACTCGCGCCAGATCCAGCAGATCCGCCAGCTTGCCGACCAGGGCGTGGACGCGATCATGGTTTGCTGCTCCAATCCCACGGCGCTGAACCAGTCCGTCGAATACGCCTACGATCGCGGCATCCCGACCTTCTCCGCCACCGGGTACCTCACCTCGCCCTACTCCGTGAACTCCTCGGCGAACTTCGTCGTTGGCGGCCACATGCTCGGCGAGTGGATGGCGCAGGAGATCGGCGAGTCGGGCAAGGTCCTGAATGTCGAGGGTATCCCCGGCGCATCCGCCTCGGACTCCCAGGATCTCGGCATCAACATGGCGCTCGACGACTATCCGGATATCGAGATCGCCGGCACCGTCGCAGGCATGTGGACCGACCAGGTCGCGCAGAGCGAGATCCAGCGGTGGCTCGCGACCCATCCCGGCCAACTCGACGGGATCATTATTCAGTCCGCGTCCGAACTCGGCGCGGTCCGTGCCCTGCAGCAGAGTGGGCGGGACATGATTCCGATCACGATCGGCGGTGAGGAAGGCGCGCTGTGCTACTGGCGCCAGAATCCCGACTACGTGTCCGCCGCCATCCATGCGTGGCCGCCCGGCACCGACTTCGAGATGAGCTGGAACATCATGATGCGCACGCTGCAGGGCCAGGGACCGAAGATCCAGTCGATCCTGACCCGACCGGTGAAGATGGACTTCGAGCAACTCGAGGCGGAACTCGACGAGGACTGCAGCGTCAATTCGAAGGGCTGGTACAACGTGCCGATCGAAGAATGGGCCGGCAAGGAGTATCTCGACCAGTTCTTCCTGCGCCCGGCCGATCCGGAGCAATACGATCCGGATTCGCACTGAGCACAGCCCCGTGTTCCCGCGGGCGGCAGTGGTCGCTTCGACCGCACCGCCCGCGGGGCTTCCCGGACGTCCGGTTCGGATCCACGCGCAGAACCGTATAAAGGAAAGTCGACGCCCCATGGCGAGTGCCAGCGTAGAACTGACTTCCGTGCGCAAGACCTTCGGGCCCACCGTGGCGCTCGCTGACTGCAGTCTTACCGCGTATCCGGGCGAGGTCCACGCGATCGTCGGCGGCAACGGTTCCGGCAAGAGCACCCTGGCGAAGGTGATGTCGGGCGTGCTGATCCCGGACTCCGGCCAGGTCTCGGTCATGGGCCGCTCGCCCACGACACCCGTGGAGGCCCGTCGCGCCGGCGTAGCCAACGTATTCCAGGAAGTGCTGGTCGCCGACGGCTGCTCGGTCCTCGACAATCTCTATCTCGGCTCCGACGGTCTGTTCACGGCGTCCATGCACCGTGAGGACAAGATCGAACAGGCAAGCCGTTTCCTGCGCGATCTGCTGGGTTTCGATCTCGATCTGTCGACCCGCGTCGGCGATCTCCCCCTCAGCCTCAAGCAGTGGATCACCATCGCCCGCGGCATGCTCTCGGATCCGAACGTGCTGATCCTGGATGAGAGTTCGGCCGCGCTCGATTTCGAGTCGACGGAGCGGCTGTTCGCCAAGATGCGCGAACTCAAGGCGCGGGGCACCGCGCTGTTGATCGTGACGCATCGGGTCGCGGAACTGGTGCGAATCGCCGACCGCGCCACCGTGTTACGCGATGGGCGCGACGTGGGGTGCCTGACCCGCGAAGAAATCACCGAACACAGTATTCTTGAACTGATCGCCGGGCCGCAGAGCCAGTACACCGACGTCATCGCCCCGATTCCCGAGCCGCAGGCCGAGCGCCCTGTTCTGCGCATCGAGCATGCCCGGATCTGGCCCGATGCAGAGAAGATCAACTTCACGCTCTACCCGGGCGAGATCGTCGGGGTAACCGGGCTGGACGGCCAGGGCCAAGCGGACTTCGTCAAGGCGGTCGCCGGTGTCACACCACTCGTGTCGGGGCGCATCAGCGTGATCGAGGGGCGCACCGCGCACGGGATCGAGGACCTGCGCTCCGCGCGCGCGAATCGCATCAGCTACATCAGCGGTGATCGCAAGAAGGAAGGGATCTTCCCGAACCTCAGTATTTACGAAAATCTCGCCATGCCGGTGTACCGCGAGTACCGCACGGGCGGGTTCGTCAACATCACCAACAGCGCGAAGCTCGTGCCCGTCTTCGAATGGGAGACCGACAAGCTTCGGGTCAAGATGGGCAGCCGGCACGACCTGATCACGTCCCTGTCCGGCGGCAACCAGCAGAAGGTGCTGATCGCCCGATCTTTCGCCGAGAACCCGGCCGTGCTCGTGCTCAATGACCCGGCACGCGGCATCGATGTCGGCGCCAAACACGACCTCTATCGCAACCTGCAGAACTTCGCCGCCGCGGGGCACGCGGCCGTGTTCCTGTCCTCGGAGATCGAGGAGTTCATGCATCTGTGCAGCCGGGTGCACGTCTTTCGCAACGGCGCCGTCAGCAGCGAGTTCCGCCCGCCGTACGACACGAACGTGATTCTGAACGCGACCTTCGGACGCCGACTCACCGCGCCCCTCGCGGACGCCGGGGCGAATGGCGACACGGTGGACTCGATCGCCGACGGACCCGCCCCGATCCGCTTCGACGAAGGGCGGCCGATGCCCCGGTCGGTGGGCCCGGTCGCGGGACCCCGATACCGGACCAGCGCCAACGACGGAGGCGAGACGATGGCCACGCAAGGCTCCGATTTCGCGCTTTCCTGTCCGGACATCGTGCCGGGACAGGTGATCCCCGACCGCTTCGTCGAGGACAACGTCAATTCGCCCCACCTCACCTGGTCAGGCGTCCCGGAGGGGACCCGCGGCTTCGCGCTCGCGGTGACGGATCCGGATCTGCCCGAGGAGTTCGGCTTCCCGCGCAGCTTCGCCCACTGGCTCATCCACGACATCCCCGCGAACGTCCGCGACCTGCCCGAGGGCGCAAGCCAGACCGGCGCCATGCCGAGCGGTGCGCGCGAACTGAATTCCGACTTCGTGACCTTCCAGGTGCCCGGCTTCGGGCGCGGTTACGGCGGCCCGTGGCCACCGGACCGCCAGCATCGCTATTTCTTCACGCTTTACGCGCTGACCCGCGAGCGCATGAACCTGAACCCTGATGCCGATCTGGCCGATTTTTACGCGGCGGTGTTGCCCGTCGCCATCGATTCCGCGTCCTTCGTCGCGGTGTACGGACCCGCCCGGAAGCCGCTTCCGGCGTAGGAGCCCGGGCAAGCTTCCTTCCGGCAAGCACGAGAGAGGGGAAATAGTGTGAGCAACTACAGCAGTCGCAAGAAGCTCGACCTCGAGTGGATCGAGCGCTGGGCGCGGATCGTTAATGACGACCGCATCCTGCCGGTCACGGGGCGATTCTTCACCAGCAAGTTCGTCATCGGGATCGATGACACCGACTATCTGGTCGAGGTCCAGGAGGGCAAGATCCGGCGGATCTTCGAGGGCCTGACGCCGAACAACTTCGGTTACGAGTTCGGCCTCAAGGCCTCCTCGACCACCTGGTCGAAATTCACGCAGCAGGTACCGCCACCGATGTTCAACGACATCTGGGCCATGTGCCATCCGCTGCACCAGAACATGGTGATCGAGGGCAACACGCTGACGTTCTGGCAAAACGTGCGCGCACTGACCCGCATGCTCGCCCTGATGCGCGAAGTCTGAGGACTGGAACAGGAGTCATTCAATGAACACGCACGAACCCATTGTCGGTCGATATGTCTACGTCCAGTGCGAGGGCCGTACCTATCGCGTCTTCTACGAGGAAGCCGGAGAAGGCATTCCGATGGTCTGCACGCACACGGCTGGTGCGGACTGCCGACAGTACCGCCACCAGCTTTGCGATCCGGATTACACCAAGCACTTCCGGATGATCACCTTCGACATGCCGTGGCATGGCAAGTCCAACCCGCCGGCCGACTTCTATCTCATGGAAGACGAGTACAAGCTGACCGAGCGCTTCTATTCGGAGTTCGTCGTGGCCTTCTGCCGGGCGCTCGATCTCGAGAAGCCGGTATTCATGGGCCAGTCGATGGGCGGCAACCTCTGCCTCGAGCTGGCGCTTCGTTACGAGAACGAATTTTCCGCGTTCATCGCCCTCGAGGGCTGTGACCACTCCCCGGGCTGGTGGATCGATCCGCTGAACCACCCCGCCATCGGCTGCGACGGCGTCGCCACGGCCATCTTTGGCCTGATGTCCCCGGAATCGCCCGACGAGTACCGCCACGAGACCTGGTGGTACTACGCCCAGGGCGGCCCCGGCATCTTCAAGGGCGATCTGCACTACTACAGCACGGACAGCGACTTCCGCGACCGCGTGCACAAGATCTCCGGGCGCGTGCCGATCTATTTCCTCACCGGCGAATACGACTTCGCCTGTACCCCGGAGATGACGGAACGCACCGCGGAGAAGGTCAAGGGCTCGGAGTGCATCATCTTCTCGGGCGGCCACTTCCCGACCTCGGAGGACCCGGACAAGTTCAAGGAAGTCGTGGCGCCGGTGCTCAAGAAGATCGTGCAGAACGACCCGGGACGGCGCGGCGGAGACGCGGGCCGCGGCAGCGCCTCGTCGACAGAGAGCCGGTCCACTTCCAGCCGGCCCGAGCGCCGGGTCATCGATCTGGACCGATAAGCGGACCGCGTGTCGTGGCGCCCCGGCGCCATGACATGTCCGTCGGGGAATAAGAGACGCCATGGGCCAGAACAGCGGAGCCGAGAAGACCTACCTCCTCGTGCCGATCCTGCTGATCGCGGTGCTGACGTCGACCGCGGTGATCCGCAGTCCCAGCCTGGTCACCCTCCCGGGGCTGGGTTCGGCGATCATCGTCGCGGCGCCGATCATTCTGGCGACATATGCCCTGATGGCGACGACCATCGCCGGCCGCGGGACCATCGATCTCGCGGTCGGTCCGCTGCTGGCGTTCATCAACGTGACGATCGTCCGACTCAACGGCCTGGACATCGTCACGGACCCGATCCCCGTGTTCCTGCTGGCGCTGGGTATCGGCGTCCTTTACCAGATCCTGTTCGCGCTGGTCATCATCGTCGTTCGCGTACAGCCGATCATTGTCGCCCTCTCCGGCTATCTCGCCCTGTCGGGCATCAACCTGGTGATCCTCCGGCGTCCGGGCGGTACCGCGCCGACGTGGATGAGCGACTGGGGCGCGGGTGAGACCATTTTCTCGCCGGTGCTGCTGATCGTGCTGCTTGCAACTGGCGGCTGGCTGCTGTTCACGGCGACCACGTTCTACTCGAACCTGCGCATGATGGGGTACGACGAGCGCGCCGCCTACACGAGTGGCGTGCGCATCTATCTCGCACGTCTCGGCGCCCATGTCATCTCGGGGCTGTTCGTCGGCCTTGCCGCGATCTGTTACACGGCGCTGATCTCCTCCGGAAACCCCAATGCCGGCGGGCAGATCACGCTGACGGCGGTGACCGCGCTGGTCCTTGGCGGGGTCGCGCTGTCCGGTGGGCGCGGTTCGGTCACCGGTGCCCTGCTGGGCGCGGTGACGCTGTTCCTGATCGGCTACGTGCTCTCGACCTTCCAGTTCGGCGCGATCCAGTCGTTCGTGACCGACCTGGCCTACGGCACGATCCTCGTGTCGTCACTGCTGCTGACCCTGCTCGTGCCGATCGTGGCACGCCATATCTCGTTCGTGTCGCCGTATGCGGCGTTCATCGTGCTCGCCACTGTGGTGGGCGGCATCATCCTCCATGTCGCCACCTACGACAGCTTCGTCGTCGCCCCCAGCGTCGCGCAGGCACTCGGGGACCCCGTTGCCAACAAGGCGCTTGCGGTACCCGATGACAACCTCGTGCAGCGCTACTTCGTGCTGCCCGAAGTGGCGAGTGGCGGCACCGGCGGGATCGGGCCGGTCGCGCTGAGTCTGACGCCACTGCAGCAGATTGCATTCGCCACGGCGGCCATTCTCGTCCTGGTCGTGTTCACGGCGCGCATGTTCGTGGTCGAGGCGGTCACGCCGCGCCTGAGTCTGTTTCTGTACATATTCATCGGCGCGCTGATCGTACTGACCTTTGTCACGCTGGCCCAGAGCGGCCCGGGTGCGGCAGCCGCCGCCGCGGGAGAAATACCATGAGTGTCGCCGAACGCGAGACCGCGCGTCGCTCGCCACTCGCCGCGCCGCGCTCGATGTTCCTCCTCTGGTTCAACATCGCGCTGACCTTCGTGGTCGCGGCGATCGGTTTCGGCATGGGCTTCGCCCAGGGCCTCGCCGCGCAGCTCGTAATCCTCTACACGATCGTTTCCGCCGCGGTGTTCCTGTGGTTCGCCAACGCCGTCACCGTGGTATTCGAGGACCGGCTCGCGGCACCCGAGACGCACGCGGACGAGGAAAGCGCCGCGCGGCAACCGTCGTGGTGGCGCCGCAACTGGGTGATGCTGCTCGCCATGGCGGTCCTGCTGGTGCTCTACCTGGTCGTCACGGCCACGGTCGAGGCATTCCGCCAGCTGGAATATCTGATCACCTTCGTGATCCTCGAGCTGATCCTGCTGTTCGCCTTCAAGGTGTCGGTGCATTTCCCGCGGACCCGTAGCGCCTTCATAGGGCTGATGATCCTTGCCGCCCTGCTGGTGATCAGCGCGTTCACCATCGACGGCTTCCTCTCCGCGCCCAGCATCCGTGCGCTGCTGCTGTTCGCCGCCTTCCTCGGCATCGCCTCGGTGGGCCAGACCATGGTGGCGCTGCTCGGTGGCCTCGACCTGTCCATCCCATTCGTCATCGGCGCGGCCAACATCGGTCTGCTGTTCCTGATATCGCTGGGTGTGCCGCCATGGGTCGCGACCGGCTTCGTGCTGCTCCTGGGCGCCCTGCTCGGCCTGATCAACGGACTGCTGTCGTACCGCCTGCAGGCCCAGGCCCTGATCATTACGCTCGGCACCGGGTTCGCGCTGGCCGGCCTCGTGCAGATCCTGACGAGCATAGGCTCCGAGCAGGCCGGCAACGTCATGGGCACGGTGCCCGGCTGGCTGCGGAACCTCGCGGCAATGAACGGCACGACGTTCGGCCTCGCGGTGCCACCGGCGATCATCATCTGGATCGTCCTGTCGGTGCTGATCATCCTGTTCATGCGCTATACCGCCTACGGCCGGTACATCTACGCGCTTGGTGGAAACCGCGAATCGGCCCGCCTGCTCGGCATCTCCGAACTCAAGTACTGGACCCTCGCCTACATCGTCAGCGGCTTTTTCTCGGCGGTTACGGGCTGCCTGCTGCTCGGGTGGTCGGGAGGCGGGTTCATCGACGTCGGCGAGAACTACCTGTTCATGACGCTCGCGGCGGTCGTAATCGGCGGCACTTCGCTCGCCGGCGGCCAGGGCGGCTATGGCTTCACGGTCATCGGCGTACTGGTCCTGCAGCTTCTGTCCACCTTCCTGATCGGGATCGGACTGAATTACGAGTGGCAGCAGTTCATTTTCGGTCTGCTCATTCTCCCGATGGTCGCGCTCTACAGCCGGGCGCCCCCGATCCGGTCACAAGTATAAAGGGTCCGTTCATGAACGATACGCTCTACCGGTCCGCCGACATCGTCACCACCTCGCTCACCACGGCGACCGTGGCGACACTCGCCGCCGGCCTCCTGTGCGCGCTCGGCCTATCCTGGACTTCGGACAAGTGGCGCCCGCCGCTCGCCCTCGCCTGCGTGGCACTGCTCGCCTCCGGCGTCGCCTATCTGCAGGCGCTCGGTATCTGGCAGGCCGTGGGCGAACTCAGCGCCGCGCCGCGTTACGTCGGCTGGTACACCGCCCAGCCCGCGCTCGTCGCCGCCGCCTTCTTCTACGCGCGCGTCGCCGGCCCCGTTCCCGTCGGCGTGTTCTGGCGCTCGGTCGTCGCTGCCCTGTTGATGGTCTTCAGCCGCTGGCTGGGCGATGCGCAGATCTTCGATCCCACCCTGGGCGCCCTGCTGTCGATCGCCTTCTGGCTCTACATTCTGGGCGAACTGTATTTCGGCGCCATGAGCAACGCGGTGCGCGGGCGTTCGCGGCCCATCCGTTCTGGTTATTTCTGGCTGCGGCTGATCATGACGATCGGCTGGGCAATCTACCCGATTCTGCATTTCGTCGACGTGGTGATCGGTGTCGGACATGTGCCGAGCATCATCGTCCTGTACACCGTGGCGGACCTGGTGAACCTCATCACGCTCGCTCTGATTTATCTCTCCGTGGCCGGCAAGGAACGGTACTGATGACACGGCCGGATACGCCGGACTCGAAACTGGATATAAACAAGAGGATCGGACCATGACTGGTGCAGACGCAATCGCCATTCTCATTCTGCTCACGATCGTCATAGCGATCGGGGTATACCTGCTGCACTGGCTCTACCGCCACTCGTCGAAGAATCAGAGCTTCGTCCGCACGGGTGTGGGGGGTGAGCGAGTCGTGATGGGCGGCGGCGCTTTCGTGCTGCCGATCATCCACGACGTGACCGTCGTGAACATGAATGCGGTGCCGATCGAGATCCGCCGCGCCGGCGAGCACTCTCTGCTGACCAAGAACAAGATGCGGATCGACGTCATCGCTGAATTCGACGTCCGGGTCGTGCCCACCGAGGAAGGCGTATCGACCGCCGCGCGCAGTCTGGGCGAACGCACGGCCAACCCGGCCGCGCTGCAGGAGGTGATACAGGGCCGTTTCGTCGACGCCATGTCGGCTATCGCCGCCCGCCACTCGATGGAGGCAATTCACACCAATCGCCTCGACTACATGAAGGAGGTGACAGGCCTCGTCGAAGAGACGCTCACCCGACATGGACTGGAACTCGAGAACGCATCTCTGACCTCACTCAATCAATCCGATATCACGGTATTCGATCCGCGCAACGCCTTCGACGCAGAGGGCCTGACCCAGCTGACGGAACAGGTCGAAGCCGGACGCCGACGGCGCAATGAGATCGAGAATGAGACCCGCGTCGCCATCCGGGTCCGTGACTATGAGGCCGAGCAGCGTTCGCTGGAGATCGACCGCGACCTCGAATACGCGCGCCTCGAGCAGTCCCGGGATATCGAGCGGCAGCGCTCCAGGCAGCAGGCGGAGATCGAGGAAGAGCGCGCAAGTTCCGATATCAGCATCCATACCTCTAAAACACGCGCCGAGGAAGAAGCGGAGCGCATCCGCATCGACAAAGACCGCGCGGTCAACGAGGAACGAATCAACTCGGATAACCAGGTCCGTGCGCTGGAGATCCAGCGCCGTGAAGAGAACGAACTGCAGGCCATCAATGCGGAACGGGCGATCGACGCCCAGCGCATCGTCAGTCAACAGTCGATCGAGGTGGAGCGCATCGACAATGAACGCAAGACGCGTGTGTCCGAGATCCAGTCGCGCCACGAGGTCGCGATCCGCGAGGCGAACGCTGACGCCGAGATCGACACCACACGCCAGGAACGGGAGCGGGAGATCGAGGAGAGCCGCATCGCCACCCACAACGCCATCGAAATACTCTCGGTGGACAAGGCCCGGGAACTGAAGATCGCAAGCGAGCGGGCGACCGCGGAGGAGCACCTGGCGGCGATCGCGCGTCATTCGGTGGTGGACCAGGAGCGCCTCCAGCACGAAGAAGATGTCGCCCAGCGCAGGATCAACAAGGAACACACGATCAAGCTGGCCGAAACGAGTTCGATGCGCGAGACGGAAGACGCGAACATCGCGGCGCAGCGCGAGATCGAGGAAATGCGCGTCTCCGCACAGAAGTTCATCGAACGCTTCGAGATCGAACAGCAGAAGGAGGTCGAGATCGTCGACAAGGACCGCCTCATCGCGGTCGTCAACAAGTCGATCGAGGAAGCGGTGGCCCGCACGGACGAGGCCAAACACGAGAAGCTGTTCGCGCAGGCCGAAGAGGAAGTCTCGAGCGCCCGGGCACTCGAGATCGCCGATCGCAACAAGCGGGTCGAACAGGTCGAGGCGAGTTCGCGTGCCGAGCGCGAGGCATTGCGCGTCACGCGACACGCCGAAGCCGAACGCGCGGCCGCCGAGGAACGCGCCCAGGCGGAGATCGCCGAGGCGAACGCGGCCGAGGTGCGTTACGACAAGGACGCCGAGGGTGCGCGCAAGCTCAACGAGTCCGAGAACACGCGCAACGAGCAGAGTCGCCGCAGCGCGATCTACGAGCACCTGGTCAAGACCCTGCCCGAGATCATCGAGCAGACCGTCAAGCCGATGGAGAATATCGACTCCATAAAGATCATGCAGGTCGATGGGCTGCCGGGCATCAACAGCCCGTCGGAATCGACCGAAAACGGCGAAGATTCCGGTGGTCCGGGCGGCGGCAACATGACCGACCGCGTGGTCAACTCGGCCATGAAGTACCGGACCCAGGTGGCCTTCGTGGACGGGCTCATGAAGGATCTCGGTCTGCCCCTCGACAGCATCGGCAGTGCCGGCGGCATGTCGTTCCGCAACTTCGCGGAGTCCGACAAGGGCGACCAGGGCGACAACTGATCGGACACGCCCGGGGCGGGCCCGCGCGGCCCGCCCTGCCACGACCCGCACGCCCCGCGGTACCGGCGATTCGCGCGGAGGCCCCCGGCTTTGGAGAAGGCGATGGAAAACGGCACTGACGAGGGATCCGACGCGTGGGGGCGGCTCGACCGCCACGCGCTCGTGATGTCGATCTGGCTCGCGATCGGATTCGTGGCGGTCGCCCTGCTCGCGCGCGGTTTGCAGGCGATGGAAGCCATTCCCGTGTTCGGCGCCTTTACGGTGGTGATCACCGGATTCGTTGCTCACGTAATCATCAACGCCGTCAGCCACACGCATTTCTCCGCACGCGAGGTCGCGCTCGGGCTGGTGGCCTATGCGCTCGGGCTTATCGGGTTCCTGCTCGCGCTGCTGCTCCGCAGTGAGCCGGCGCTGGCGCTGTTCGTCCCGCTGAGTATCGGTCTGCTGGTACTGGCGGTAGTGGCGATCTTCTACATGGTCACGCACTTCGGCGCCCGCGGCGCTTTCCGCGCCTTCGACGTGATCAGCGATTTCGGCCCGGACGAAGTCCGGCGCCGGGACACGCAGGGTTGAAGGAGCCTGCCACATGACCACCCTGCTCATCGGCGTGCTCGGATTCTTCTTCGTCTACGCGGTGTACATCGCCGCGCTGACGGCGCGCTGCGCGCACGCGCCCGAGGAGTACCTGGACGGCGGCTCGAGCCTGCCGCCGTGGTGTTTCATGTTCGCCGGCACGGGCATCGTCATCGCGGGGATCGGGCTCTACGATCATTTCCTGCTCCTCGCGCTGTACGGGCTGCAGTACAACCACGTCGCCATGGGTGTCGTGCTGGCCGCCCTCGCGGGCGTACTGGTACACAAGCGGCTGCTGCTGGCCGCGCGCATCAGCGGCCACCGCACGCTGGGCAATCTGCTCAGCGCCTACTACGGTTCGGTCACCCTGCGCGTGCTGACGCTCGTGCTGGTCCTGCTGTTCGCGGTGCCCTTCGCCGGCCAGAGCCTGTCGCGCCTCGGCGCGATCATCGCGAGCGCGACCGGCGACACGATCGAACGTGCCGAGGCCATCTGGGCGTGCGCGTTCTTCCTGTTTCTCGCCGGCGTGATCGGCGGTTGGCGCGGGACGATCTATGCGATCGGCGCCCAGGCCGTTGTGCTGGTCACGCTGATCGTGTTCGTCGGGGTCGGCGGGGCCGCCGGCCTCGGATGGACCGCACTCGTGTACGGCGATGTGCCCGCCCCGGAAGGCATCCTCAGCGAAGCGATCCCTGGCGTAATGCAGTATTCCGCCGGCATCGGCAAGGAAGAGACCATCGGCGGCCTGTGGACCACGACGGCGGTGTTTTCGCAGGCGCTCGCGTTCATCGGCATCGTGCTCAGCCCCGCGTTCACGCTGCTGGGCATGACGACGCGTCCACCGGCGCACTACGCGTTCAAGCAGGTTTGGCTGACCGCCGGGCTCGCCACGGGCGTGCTGTTGCTGGCCGCGCCCTTCATTGGCGCGGGCGTGGCGCTTGCCCATTCCGGCCCCCTGCGCGAGGCCACGGTAAGCTATACCGGCGTGCTTACGGCCCTGGTGGACGTCGATGCCATGCTCGCCGTGGGCTTCGTGCTGATGCTCGCCGCCGCGCTGCAGATCGTCGTGGCCTTCTTCGCTCAGTCCGGGGCGAGCCTGTTCGTGATCGAACTGCTCGGCCGCGACCTCCTCCCCGATCTGTCTCCCGACGGCCGACGTCTGACGGCACGCGTCACGCTGGGCGTGATCTACCTCACGATCGCCCTGCTCGCCGCCTATGCGCCGCTGCTCGCCGAGATCGGTGGTGGCCTCGCGCTCTCGCTCTCGGTGCAATTACTGCCCGCGCTGATCGGTCTGTGCTGGGTCCGCTGGATCAGCCGCAGCGCCGTGCTCGCGGGGTTGATCTTCGGCATTCTGCTGGTCCTGTTCACCGAACCGCTGGGGCTGCTCGTATTCGAGAGCCTGTTCGTGGACCTGCCCTGGGGGCGCTGGCCGCTGACGATCCATTCCGCTGGCTGGGGGCTGGCCTTCAACATCGCCGCCTGCCTGCTCGCCAGCATCTTCACCGCCCGCGATGCCGAGCGTGGCACGCGCGACCGCCTGCACGACGTCTTCCTGCGCGAGCACCGTCAGGACCTCGGTGGACCCGCGGCGCGCGGGGCGAAGTGGTCGCTGATCCTCGTCTGGGCCTTCTTCGCCCTCGGGCCGGGTGCCATCCTCGGCAACCGGTTCTTCTCCGACCCCATGTTCAGCGAACTCACGCCCGCGCTTCTGCTGCCGTCGCTATGGGTGTGGCAGATCCTGTTCTGGCTGCTGGGCGTGTTCATCGCATGGTGGCTGGCTTACAAAGCCGGGATGTCGGTACTGAATCGCCCGATCGTCTTCCGCCTGCAGCTGGAACCGGAACGACCGTCATTCGAGCAGGGGGCGCCGCGCTGGCTGGAACAGTTCGTCAGGCGGGTGGCCCCGCGTCAGACATCATGAGCACAACGGCCGCGATACCGGCTACTCGCGCTCCCGGCGGTATTTGCGCCCTGACCGCGGGATGGCGTCGGTGCCGTTCAGTCTTCCTGATCGGCCCGCGGCGCACGCCTGACGCCCATCTCGTCGAGATTGGTCAGCCAGTGCCCGGTCGCGCGCAGGTCCTCGAGAGTCGAGCGGCAGATCTCTTGCACGGCCAATCCCGCCGAGGTGAGCCGTCGATCGAACGGCTGCACGAGATGCACGGTACGGCCGAATGGCGGGTCGCCGATCGGCCAGCTGCGCACGCGCCCGTCCGCCACCTCTTCCGCGATCGCGTTGGCCGGCAGGATCGACAGCCCTTCACCGTGCTGAACAAGCGTCTTGATCGCCTTGTACGAGTTGATTTCGGTGACCGTAGACAGCGCGAGTCCGTGTTTGTCGAGTTCGGTCTGGATGAGACTGCGCAGGCCATGACTCGTGCCGGGCAGCACCAGCGGGAGTTCGGGAATGGCGGTGATGTCTATGGACGCACCATCGGCAGGCACCTGATCCGACTCGAATTCCGCCGGCGCGAAAAGATACAGCTGTTCGGTAGCGATCGGCGTCGAGCGCAGTCCGCGCTCGTGGATCGGCAGGTACAGCACGCCCAGGTCAACCCGGCTTTCGTACAGCCACTCGAGTATAAAACCGGACATCGCCTCGGCGATCTTCAGGCGGATGCGCGGATAGCGTTCGCGGGCCCGCAGAATCAGCGGGACGGCGAGCAGTTCGGCGATCGTGCCCGGCAGTCCGAGGTGGACCTCGCCGGCGGGGTCGTTTGCGTGTTCCTGCACCGCCTGCTTGGCACTCTGGAAGTCGGATATGATTTCACGGGCCCGCTGCAGCAGCACGAGACCGGCATCGGTCGGGACCACGCCCTGGGGCGTACGGACCAGCAATTCCGTGCCGAGGTCCGCCTCCATATTGCGCACGTGCAGGCTGAGCGCCGGCTGAGCCACGTGCAGCTTCTGCGCCGCACGCGAAAAGGATTCGGCTTCAACCACCGCAACGAAGTAGCGAAGCTGACGAATATCCAAGTGCTGTTTCCCTCCGGATTGAGCGACAGTTCCGGGCCATCACTTTTCGCGATCACGGCTCCAGAAAAACTGTCTTGGTTGCGGGACAGAGTCTCCGCTTATGCTTTTACTTGTCAAATGGTATCCGCTGCGGCGATCGCCGCTTCATCGGTATCGGGTCCACGCAGGAGGTCCTTGCGATGACGGGCGAAAATCTCCGGGATGCCCCACCCGAACTGCCGATCTTCGTGCCGGCCACGCGCCCGGATCGATTCGAGCGGGCGGCCCGATCGGGCGCCGATTGCATCATTATCGATCTGGAGGATGCCCTGCTCCCCGATGAGCGGCCACCGGCACGGGCTGCACTCGCGCGGATCCTGCCCAATCTGTGTCCGTCCGTACCCGTCCTGTTGCGCGTCAACGCGGCCACAACGGCCGATTTCCCGGCCGACCTCGACCTGCTGGACGCTGGCGGTACCGACGGCATCGTCCTGCCCAAGGCCGAGGCGCAGGTTGATCTGCGCGCGCTCCGCGAGCGCCTGCCGCGCAACGCCTCGATCCTCGCGCTGATCGAGACGCCACGGGGCCTGGCGGACGCGCGTACGCTCGCTGACCAGGCGGATCGCCTCGCCTTCGGCTCCATCGATTATGCGCACACGGTGGGTATTGACCACACCGCCGATGCGCTTCTGAGCGCCCGCTCGGAGATCGTGCTGGCGGCCGCCCTCGCCGACGCTCCGAAGCCCTTCGACGGTGTGACACCGGGTATCGACAGCGACATGCCGGTCGAGCGCGACGCCGGGCGGGCCGCGGCACTGGGTTTCGGTGGCAAGCTGTTGATCCACCCCGCCCAGATCATCCCGGCCATCCGCGGATTCCAGCCTCAGCGTGAGGATGCCGACGAGGCGCGCGAACTCATCGTGCGTGCCGAGGGCGGCGTCAGCCGTTTCCGTGGCCGGATGATCGACCGCCCCGTACTCGATGCAGCCCGCCGGCGGGTAGCGGCGTTCGATCGCGCCGAGCAGCGCCTTGCCGCCATCCGTGCTGGCTCCGCGAGTGCCGGTACGGACCGGGTATAGGACACCGATATGCCCCCCAGCGCAAACAGGTCTTTGCAAGGGAAGGGTTTTTCCACGAACGTCGAACGTGCTCCCAGCCCACGCGGAGAGCCCGAATGGCTGACCACAGCCCAAAGGACTGCTCATCGTCCCTCGCGGCAAGCCCGGGAACGGGCACAAAGGAGGATCATCCAATGAGCCTCGCCCATCCCCTTGAGGGCCTGTTGGTCGTTGCCGTCGAACAGGCAGTGGCCGCACCGTTCTGCACCGGCCGGCTGGCGGATGCCGGTGCGCGCGTGATCAAGATCGAGCGCCCCGAGGGTGACTTCGCGCGCGGCTACGATGAACTCGCGAGCGGACAGAGCAGCTACTTCGTGTGGCTCAATCGGGGCAAGGAGTCACTGGTACTGGATCTGCGCGACGACGCCGACCGCGTAACCATGCAGGAACTGCTGGGCCGCGCCGATATCTTCGTGCAGAACCTCAAGCCGGGCGCAATGGATCGCCTCGGGTTCGGACCGGCATACGTGCGCGCGGAGCGCCCCGAACTGATCACCTGTTCGATCAGCGGCTACGGCGACCAGGGGCCGCTGGCGCAGCGCAAGGCCTACGACCTGCTGATCCAGGCCGAGGCCGGCCTCTGTTCGATCACCGGCGGCCCGGAATCTCCCTCGCGCGTCGGTATCTCGCTGGTCGACATCGCGACCGGTGCGACCGCGCACGCGGCCATTCTCGAGGCGCTGGTCGCGCGCTCGCGGACTGGCACGGGCGCGGAGATCAGCATCTCGATGTTTGACGTTATGGCCGACTGGCTCGCCGTCCCCCTGCTGCAGGAGCTTGGCGGGCGGACGCCGCAGCGAGTGGGCCTGGCCCACCCGAGCATCGCACCCTATGGCGCCTTCAAAGCCGGCGACGGCTCGATGTTCCTGATCTCGATCCAGAGCGAGCGTGAGTGGGCTCTGCTCTGCCGCGACTTCCTGAAACGACCGGAGTTGATCGAAGACCCGCGCTTCCATTCGAACGTCGCCCGGGTCGAACATCGGGCCGCGACCGACGCACTGCTCGCCGAGGCCTTCACGCGCCATGATCACGACAGCGCCCAGGCCGCGCTGGCGCTCGCGGACATCGCTTTCGCCACGGTCAATGACATGGCCGGTCTGGCACGCCATCCGCACCTGCGTATGGTCGAGATCGACACCCCCGGTGGCCCGATCCGCATTCCCGCGCCGGCGCCGCTGGTGCGCGGTGCGCAGCGCATGCCCGGGCCGGTGCCAGGGCTCGGTGCCCACGCGCAGCTCGATTTCCCGGATGGCGACCAGCCGCAATGAGTCCGCCGGCCGCAGACGCGGAGTGAACGACATGAAACGCTACGAGCACTACATCAACGCAACGGCCGCGGCCCCTTCCACGGGCCGGTATTTCGCCAGCCGCAATCCCTACACGGGCGAGGACTGGGCTGAGCTGGCCGAGGGCGATGCCACCGATGTCGACCGGGCCGTAGGGGCGGCAGCCACCGCCTTCGACGGAGAATGGCGTCGGCTCACCGCATCGGCGCGCGGCCGCCTGCTGGTCCGACTCGCGGACCTGATCGAGGAAGAGGCGCCCCGACTCGCCGAGATCGAGGTCACGGACAACGGCAAGCTGCTGGCCGAGATGGGCGCGCAGACTCGCTATATCGCCGAGTGGTACCGCTATTACGGTGGCCTCGCGGACAAGATCGAGGGCTCGGTGATCCCGAGCGACAAACCCGCATTCTTCAATTACACGAAATATGAGCCGCTCGGCGTGATCGCGATGATTACGCCGTGGAATTCGCCGCTGCTGCTGCTCACATGGAAGCTGGCGCCGGCACTCGCCGCCGGCAATACGGCCGTGATCAAGCCGTCCGAGTTCACTTCGGCATCGACGCTCGAGTTCGTGAAGCTCATTGAGCAGGCGGGCTTCCCGCCGGGCGTGGTGAACGTCATCACGGGTTTTGGCCGGGAGGCCGGCTCCGCCCTGGTCGATCATCCGGACGTCGCCAAGGTCGCCTTCACGGGCTCCGATCTCTCCGGCCAGAAGATCTACGAAAACGCCGCCGCCGGAATCAAGCACGTGTCGCTCGAACTGGGCGGCAAGTCCCCGAATATCGTGTTCGAGGACGCGGACCTGGAGGCGGCGGTCATGGGCGCCATCTCCGGCATCTTCGCCGCGACCGGTCAGACCTGCATCGCCGGTTCACGTCTGCTGCTGCAGCGTTCGATACACGACCGTTTCGTCAAACGTCTGGTCGAAGTGGCCCGCGAGGCACGGATCGGTGATCCAATGGACGCCTCGACCAATGTTGGGCCAGTGACGACCGAAGCGCAGTACAACAAAGTACTCGAATACATCGATATAGCCCGTAGTGAGGGAGCGACGTGTGTACTTGGCGGTGGGCCCTGCACGGGCCCTGGAGCGAAGGGTGGGCAGTTCGTCGAACCAACCGTGTTCACTGGCGTGAACAACACCATGCGCATCGCTCAGGAGGAGGTCTTCGGTCCCGTGCTGGCGATCATCCCCTTCGACGACGAGGAAGAGGCGATAGCCATCGGCAACGACGTGGTCTACGGCCTCGCCGCCGGAATCTGGACGAGCGACATGGGCCGATCGCTGCGCATGGCGGACCGGCTGCGGGCCGGCACCATCTGGGTGAACACCTACCGGGCGCTCAGTTACACGACGCCCTTCGGCGGCTTCAAGCGCAGCGGCCTCGGACGCGAGAACGGCCTCGAGGCGATTAAACAGTATTGTTCGGTCAAGTCGGTGTGGATCGCCACACAGACGAGCACCGCCAACCCTTTTGTCATGCGCTGATGCCACACGCTCCCATCCACTCCAGCCCCGCGACGACAGTGAGAACCCATGGACAGTGACCGCTTTTCCGAATGGATCGGGCGCACCGAAACGAGCCGGGACAGGATCATCGCCGGATCCGCTCGAGCGATGGCCGCGACCCTGGATCGAGAGACGTCTCCGACCGCCGACGGAATGCCCCTGCCGCCGCTGTGGCATTGGCTCTACTTTCTGGAAACTCCGCGGAGCTGCGAACTCGGTACGGATGGCCACATGAAACGCGGCGGGTTCCTGCCACCGATCGAACTGCCGCGCCGGATGTGGGCCGGCAGCCGTCTGCGGTTCCATCAGCCCCTGCGGCTCGGCGAGCAGGCGGAACGCGTGTCCCGGATCGCCCATGTCGAAGAAAAGCACGGGCGCAGCGGCCAACTCGCGATCGTCACCGTTGAACATCGCATCAATGGGGCGTCGGGGCCGGCGATCACGGATGAGCACGACATCGTCTATCGCGAGGAACCGCGCCCGGATGCACCCATACCACCCGGCAAGGAACCGCCCGCGGATGCCGTGTGGTCCGTGGCGCGCAGCGCCGATCCCATAATGCTGTTCCGCTACTCCGCTCTGACGTTCAACAGTCACCGCATCCATTACGACGAGCCCTATGCCACCGGTGTCGAGGGCTACTCCGGGCTCGTCGTTCACGGCCCGCTGGTCGCCACCCTGCTCGCCGAGGAGTGCGCCACGCGGTTCCCCGAACGCGCGATCACCGCACTCCATGTGCGTGCGTTGCGCCCCTTGTACCACGGCACGACTTTTCACCTGTGCGGACGCCCCGCGAGCGACGGCAGCACCGTGGACCTGTGGTGCGTCGATGAAGTCGGCGCGATGACCATGGAGGTCACGGTCGAACTCGCGGACTGAACGCCAAACCCGACGACGGTGAGACCGTCTCAACCGGATCGATGACCATGGACCACCCGCATCCCGACCAGTACCAGGATCTGAGAGACGCCCTGCGCGAGCTCTGCAGGCAGTATCCCGACGAGTATTTCCGCCGGATCGACGCCGAGGACGTTTATCCCGAGGCGTTTATCGACAGCCTGACCGAGGCGGGCTGGCTGGCTGCAATGATCCCTGAGGAATATGGCGGCTCGGGCCTCGGTCTGGCCGAGGCCTCGGTCATCATGGAAGAGATCAATCGCAACGGGGGTAACGCCGGCGCCTGCCATGGACAGATGTACAACATGGGCACACTGCTGCGCCATGGTTCGGAAGAACAGAAACAGACCTACCTGCCACGTATCGCCACCGGTGAACTGCGTCTGCAGTCGATGGCGGTCACCGAGCCCAGCACCGGCACTGACACCACCCGTACGAAGACGACGGCAGTGCGCAAGGGCGACCGGTACATCATCAACGGCCAGAAAGTCTGGACCTCGCGGGTGCAGCACTCCGACCTGATGATCCTGCTGGCGCGGACGACCCCGCTCGAGAAAGTGGAGCGCAAGTCGCAGGGGATGTCGGTCTTTCTCGTCGATCTGCACGAGGCGATCGACAATGGCATCAGCGTGCGTCCCATCAAAAATATGGTGAACCATGAGACCAATGAGCTGTTCATCGATGACCTCGAGGTCCCGGTTGAGAACCTGATCGGTGAGGAAGGCAAGGGGTTCCGCTATATCCTCGATGGCCTTAACGCGGAGCGCACGCTGATCGCCGCCGAATGCATCGGCGATGCCTGGTGGTTCATCAACCGCGTGGTCGACTACACCAACGAGCGCGTCGTCTTCGGCCGACCAATCGCGCAGAACCAGGGTGTGCAGTTCCCGATCGCCCGAAGCTATGCCAATACCCGGTCGGCCGACCTGATGCGCTACCGCTCATGCGACCTTTACGACGCAAACGAGCACTGCGGCGCCGAGTCCAATATGGCGAAGTTGCTCGCCGCCGATGCGTCCTGGGAAGCGGCGAACGTGTGCATGCAATACCACGGCGGCTTCGGCTTCGCGCACGAGTACGACATCGAACGCAAGTTCCGGGAGACCCGGCTTTATCAGGTCGCGCCGATCTCTACCAATCTCATCCTCTCGTACATCGCCGAGCACGTGCTCGAAATGCCCCGGTCCTTCTGAGCAGGTGACCGAAGAGACAATCGCGAACGAAACGCCAAACGGGCAGCCGACGGAGAAACAAGTGAACGACAGCCATCCTTCCGAAACAATGGCGACATTCGCCGCCGGTCTGCGCCACGCGGATATACCGGCGCCGGTGTTGCGCCGCGCGGAGGACCTGTTCCTTGACTGGGCGGGCTCGGCACTCGCGGGCAAAGGGGCACATGCGATCGAAGCGATCGAAGCGTTCGCCGCCGCGATGGGACCGACCGACGGTAGCGCGGAGATCCTCGTGTCACGACGCACTACGTCGCCTCTGTTCGCCGCCATGGTCAATGGCGCTTCATCGCATGTGGCGGAACAGGATGACGTCCACAACGGCTCGGTGTTTCACCCTGGCACCGTCGTCTTTCCCGTGGCCCTCGCGGTTGCCCAGTCGAGCGGCGCGAATGGCCGCGAGTTCCTCGCCGCCGCCACCGCCGGTTACGAAGCAGGCATCCGAATCGGCGAGTTCCTGGGGCGCTCGCACTACCGGATATTCCACACTACGGGCACCGCGGGCACGCTCGCGGCGGCGGTCACGGCCGGCCGCCTATTGCGCCTCGATGCCGATACGATGCTGCACGCGCTCGGGTCGGCGGGGACCCAGGCCGCCGGTCTGTGGGAATTCCTGCGAGATGCCGCCGACTCGAAACAACTGCACACGGCCAAGGCGGCGGCCGATGGCCTCACCGCCGCGTATCTCGCGCATGGGGGTCTGACCGGTGCGGCCCGCATTCTCGAAGGCGACCAGGGCATGGCCGCGGGCATGTCGACGGACTCGGATCCCACACGGCTGACCGACGGACTCGGCACCCGATGGGCCCTCACGGAGACGTCGTTCAAGTTCCACGCCTCCTGCCGCCACACGCATCCGGCAGCGGACGCCCTCCTGGAGGTGATAGAGGCGCACAACCTCGCCGCCGACGACATCGCCCGCGTGATCACACATGTCCACCAGGGCGCAATCGATGTGCTCGGCGCGGTCATCGAACCACGCAGCGTCCACCAGGCCAAGTTTTCAATGGGATCGACCCTCGGCCTGATCGCCAAATACCGGCGGGCTGGCGTGCAGGAATTCGAGCACGACTTCAACTCGGCGGACGTCGACGCGTTCCGCCAACGCGTGACCATGGAACTGGACCCGGAGGTCGACGCGGCCTACCCGCAACGGTGGATCGGCAAGGTCTCGGTGGAAACGACCGACGGCCGCACCTTGACCGGCCGGGTCGACGAGCCCAAGGGCGATCCGGGGAACACGCTGAGTCGTGATGAGATCGAAGACAAAGCCCGACGCCTGGCCGACTTCAGCAGCGCCGCCACTCCGGCCGAGATGGACGCGTTGATCGAGACCGCCTGGGGACTGGAAGGGAAAGAGCGCATCGGGCGGCTGCTGTACGCGGAGGGCTGACACCAGCTCCCGTTCCCCGCCCGCGACGCGCGCTGTCGCGTCGATCGCATCGGACCATGTCCGACCGCTTCCCAATGTGGCATCGTTGCCCGGTTCATTCGTGACCGGGCATCCATGATCTACCTCTACCAACATCACGATCTGACCCGTCTCGCCGAGGTGCTTGCCGTCCTCCGCGGGCAGACCCGCGATGTGTCGCCGCTGGTTCCGGATACGATCCTCGTGCCGAACCGCGGGACCGGGCGCTGGCTGCAGGCGGAGCTCGCGGAGTCAGAGGGAACGGCCGCGAATCTCGATCTGCCGGTGCCGGGCTTGTTCGTCTGGCGGATGCTGCGCGATACCCGGCGCGATCGGCCGGACAGTTCCGATTACGAGCGCGGGCGGCTGGTGTGGCATCTGTATGCCCTGCTCCCGGAGCTGGATGTCCCCGAGGTGCAGCGCTACCTGGCGCCCGAGCCGCGTGAGCGGCACCGGTATCAGTTGGCGCAGCAGCTGGCCGATGTGTTCGACCAGTATCTGATCCACCGGCGTGACGTACTGGCGGTCTGGGAGGCCGGTGACGAGACGATGACGCCCCCGGCTTCGTGGCAAGCGCCGGTTTGGCGGGCGGTGGTCGAGCGCATCGGGCAGGCGCATCGGGCGCAGTTGCTGACGGAATTTCTGGAACGGGCGCAGCGCGGTGAGCTCGATCTCTCGCGTGTGCCCGATCCGATTTACGCATTCGCGCTGTCGGATCTGCCGGCGGATTATCTGCGGTTGCTGTATGGACTCGGTGAATACGTCGATGTGCATTTCATGCTGCCCAATCCTTCGGCGGCATATTGGGGCGATGTGCCGACGCAGCGGATCGGGCGGGTGGATGTGGAGGCGTTGCACGCCGGCATTGCCCGGGCCGGTGATGGCGCATCCGACGATGATGGTGGCGCCGGGCAAGACCGGCCTACCGATGATGTAGCCCGGATGGAGCCGGACGCGGAATCCGGGGAGCCGGCGGACCGGATTCCGGCTTCGCCTTCATCCGGCCTACATGAGGAACCGATCGGCGCTACGGGCCACCCTCTTCTGGCCTCGCTTGGGCGCGCCGGCCGGGATTTTCTGCGCGTGCTGTACTCGGACGAGTTCGTGGACGTGCGGGAACCGCTTGTCGAGGCGCTGGCCTATGAACCGCCCGGCACGGATTCTCTCCTGCATCGGGTGCAGTCCGGGGTGATCGAGGGTGCGGCCGAGGCAGTGGATGCCGGCGGCGTCGATGCGGATACCTCGATCCAGGTGCACGCCTGCCATGGGCCGGTGCGCGAGATGCAGGTGCTGCACGACCGGCTGCTGGATCTGCTGGCGCGGGATCCGGAACTGGAACCGCGGAATATCCTCGTGCTCGTGCCGGACATCGCCCGCTACGCGCCGGCGGTGCATGGTGTGTTCGGCGCGGCCTCGGGCGGCCGCCGGATCCCCTGCAGCGTGGCCGACCGGCCGCGGCTCGATACGCACCCGATCGTGCAGACCTTTCAGCAGCTGATCGAGCTGCCGTTGTCGCGCTGGACGGCGAGCGAGGTACTGGCGCTGGCCGGCGTGCCCGCGGTGATGCGGCGCTTCGGCCTCGACGAGAGCGATCTGGAACTGCTGCACCAATGGGTGTCGTCCGCCGGCGTACGCTGGGGCCTCGACCGGGAGACGCGCGTGGCCACCGGCGCGGCCGGATTCGAGCAGAACACCTGGCGCTTCGGCGTCGACCGGCTGCTGCTCGGTCTCGCCCAGGGCGACGACACGGCCCTGGTCGATGGCGTCGCGCCCTGGATCGATCTGGAGGGCGGCTCGGCCACCGCCGTTGGTCGCCTCTGGCTGCTGGTGGACCGACTGCGTGGCTGGCGCGATGCGCTGACCGAGGCGACCACAGCCGCTGCCTGGCAGGAGCGCCTGAACGGGATGGCACGGGATCTGTTCGTGGTCGACCCGGACGACAGCCACGAGTCGAGCGCACTCGACACGGTGATCGAGGCCACCGCCGCACTTGAAGAGGCCGCGCAGTCGCTGGACGACGAGGTCCTCAGCTGGGAGGCGGTCCGCGAGGCCCTGCTCGGTGCGCTGGCCCGCGGATCGCAGCGGCAACCGCTGGTGACCGGGGCCGTCACGTTCTCGGGGCTGGAGCCCCTGCGCGGCGTGCCGTTCGACGTGATCTGCATGGTCGGCATGGACGACGGCGTCTTCCCTCGCCAAGACGGCCAGCGCGAGTTCAACCTCGTGCAGCAGCAGCCGCGGACCGGTGATCCGAGCGTGCGCGACGGCGATCGCATGACGTTCCTGCAGGCCCTGATGGCCGCGCGCCGATGCTTCTTCGTGAGTTACACGGGGCGCGACGTCGCGGATGGTTCGGAACTGCAGCCGTCGACGGTGGTGGGCGAGTTCCTCGACTTTCTGCAAGGATATTGTTTCGCCGGGTGGTCACGCGGGGACTTCCGCGCGGCGCTGGTCACGGAACAGCCGATGCACCCGTTCAGTCCGCGCTACTTCATGCCGGACAACCCGAATCTCTTCACGTTCGATGATGACTGGCGTCTGGCCGCGCAGGCGCAATGCGGCGAGCGGGTCGAGCACGCACCGTTCATCGATGGCACGGCGCTTTCCGGTCCCGAACCGGGCGAACCGGTCGAGCTCGCTGAGCTGCAGCGCTTCTTCCGGCATCCGGCGCGCTGGTTCTTCCAGGAGCGCTTGCGACTGGAACTGGAGGAGCCGGATACCGCGCTTGAAGACGAGGAACCACGCGCGCTCTGTGGTCTGGAGAAACACCTGCTGCGCGATCGGCTGTTCCATGTGGCGAAGGCCAATAGTCTGAAAGAGATCGCCCCCGAACCGTCCGCCCTGGAACGCGCGCGCGGAGATCTGCCGCCACCGCCACTGGGCGGCGCCGAGTATGCGGAAGCGGCTGCGGAGGTGAACACGGTTCTACCGCTGTACTGGCAGTGGCAGCAGGACGCCGCCCCCGAAGCGGATATCGATATCGATCTGACGCTCGATGATGGCACGCGCCTGCTCGGCCGCGTGCCGTCTGTTGGTCCTACCGAGATGCGACGGCTACGCCCGGGCATATTGCGGATTAACCACCTGCTGCCCTGGTGGCTGGCTTACCAGGCCGTGGTCGCCAGCGGCCATGATGTGGCGCTGCGGGTGGCGGGTACCGGTGAAGATGAGGCCACCCAGCTTGTCGGTCGTATCGACCGCGATGCGGCAGCCCGTAACCTGGCCGCCGCGATCGATTATTACCGCAGCGGCCACGCGCGCCCTCTGTTCTTCGAACCATACATCGCCGAGCACTACCTGGATCAACGCGAGAAAAAGAGCCGGGATACCGGCGAAGTGAAGACGCCGGCCCAGGCGCTGGACAGCACCAACGGCTGGCTCAGCAATACCTGGCAGCCGCCGCATCCACGCCGTGATCCGTGGCTGCAGCCGCTGTTCGAACCGACGGTGACGCCGCTGGGCGCCGATGCCGACGCATCCGGTTTCGTGCGTGTCACCGAGGCGGTCGTGGCACCGCTGCGGCAGGTTCTCGGTGAGCCGGACGAAGACGCATGAGCGGCGAGGATACCCATACCATCGAGTCCTTCGACCCGGCCACGATGCCGCTCGACGGCATCCGCCTGATCGAGGCGAGCGCCGGCACGGGCAAGACCTTCAGTCTCGCGGGGCTGTACCTGCGGCTGATCGTCGAGAAACAACTCGACGTGCGCGAGATCCTGGTGATGACCTTTACGCGCGCCGCGACCCAGGAACTGCGTGAGCGCCTGCGGGCACGGCTGGCGATGGCGACCCGGGTCGCCGCCGAACCGCCGCGGAACGATCGCACCGACGCCGCCGAGGATTTCGCGGAGCGCGTCATCACAAACGCCGATGCCGACCGGGCGACCGTGGCGGCCCGCCTGCGGGACGCGGCCACGCGTGTGGACCAGGCGACGATCACGACCATTCACGGCTTTGCCCAGCGCGCCGCGGGTGAGAACGCGTTCGAGAGCGCCTTGCCCTTCGATCGCGGCGAGCAGGTCGAGGATGCCGAGATCCAGCGGGAAGCTGCGGCGGATTACTGGCGGGCGCGCGTGTTCGGGCAGCCGGCCCAGCAGGCGGGTGCGTTCGTCTCGCTGTGGGCCTCGCCGGAAGCGCTCTATCAGGACATCCGCGATGTGCTCGGCAAGCCCCATGCGCACCTCATCCGCCCGGACGGCGCGGCGGTCGAGCGCGATCAGAAAAAGGCGCTCAAGCAGTGGGCCAACGAGCGCGACGCGTTTATCGAAACGCTGGACAAGGCGCTCGAACACGGTGGGCTTCTGGCCGGGTCCACCCTGAAGACACAACTGGAGGCGGAAGGATCAGAGGCCATCGCGGCAGCGATTGATGCCGGACTCGCGGGGACCAGCGATGGTTTCCCGGCACTGCCGGCCGTACTCGCCGACCTGCGCGATGAAGAGGGCGTCCGCAAGCACGCGAAGAAAGCGGCAATGAAATGGCTGCGGCCGCAGGATCTCAGGATTGTCCCGATGCTGGCCCGGTTACAGGTCAATGGCCGGATGGCGGCGGTAACGGCGGCGATCGACGCGATTCGCACGTTGACCGCCCAACGTAAACGCGAACGGCGCCTGTTCAGTTACAACGACATGATCCTCGGACTTCACCAGGCGGTGACCGACCCGGGGGGCGGCCCTGCGCTCGCCGCGGCATTGCGACGGATCTGGCCGTGGGCGCTGGTCGATGAGTTCCAGGATACCGATCCGCTGCAGTACGAGATCCTGCAGCGGATTTATGGCGACGATGACGACGACGCCGATGTAGCCCGGATGGAGCGAAGCGGAATCCGGGACGCCCCGGACATGACATCCCGGATTCCGGCTTCGCCTTCATCCGGGCTACGAAGCGGGCGCGGCACCGGCGGCCTGATCCTGATCGGCGATCCCAAACAGGCCATCTACGGCTTCCGCGGCGGCGATGTCTTCGCCTACCTCGATGCGGCCAACGATGCCCACGGCCGGTACGGCATGGACACAAATTTCCGCTCCACCGGTGCGGTCCTCAAGGGTGTCGGCGCGGTATTCGAGGCCGGTGGCGATGATGCCTTCGTGCTGGAGGGCATCGATTTTCGCCCCGTGAAGCCCGGGCGCAATGAGGGCGATCTACGCCTCGAACACGACGGTGCCGAACCCCCCGGCGTGACCGCGTGGTCCATTCCGGAAGACGCTGGCACCAGCAAGGGCGATGTACCAAAACGCATCGAGCGTGCGACCGTGGAGCGCATCGTCACCCTGATCGACGAAGGTGCTTTCGTAACGGCGGACAGCCAACGCCGTGATATCCGGCCGAGCGAGATCGCGGTCCTCGTGAACAGCAACCGCGAAGCGGCCGCGATGCAGTCCGCGCTCGGCGAAGCCAACGTGCCTGCCGTCTGTATCCACCAGGACAGCGTCTTCACCCACGAAGCCGCGCATGACCTGCTGCAAATGCTGCGCGCCGCCGCAACCCCGTTCGACGCCCAGCGATTGCGGGTGGCGCTGACGACCGCCCTGTTCGGCTACCGAATGGGCGATCTGGTTGCACTCGACCAGGACGAACACGCGTGGTCCGAGGCCACCCATCGCTTCCAGGAGGCCCATGTACGCTGGTCGCAGACTGGCGTGCAGGCCATGCTCGAACCATTGCTGCAGAAGGCCGCGGCACGCGTGGTCGCATTGACCGACGGCGATCGCCGGATCACGGACTTCCTGCACGTCGCCGATCTGCTCCAGCGCGCGGAACACGAGGTTTTCGGCATGGAGGGTCTCGTCCATTGGCTTGAGAACGCGATCCGCCGGGCCGACGACGGCGAGGTCGGGGATACCGATCGGGTGCGCCTCGCGGACGATGGCGAGCTCGTGCAGGTCACGACCGTGCACAAGGCCAAGGGCCTGCAGTTCCCGGTCGTGTTCGTGCCCTACTCGCCCTGGCTGGGGACCGGCGGCGGCAAGCCGAGCGACCCGCCGCTCGCCTTCCATGACGAAAACAATCAGGCCGTGGTCGATCTCGGCTCCGATACGATCGACGAGCACACTGGTCAGGCCGTGCGCGAACGGCGTGCCGAACAGATCCGCTCACTCTATGTGGCCCTCACCCGCGCGGAACAAGCCTGCTTCTTCGTCCATGGCGCCGCCAACAACGCGGTCGACGGCCCGCTCGCCTGGCTGTTGCACAAGGATGATGGCGTGACGTCCGACGGCTGGCACGGCGGCAAGAAAATCCCTGAGTGGTTCAATGCGGCGAGCACGAACCAACGCCTCGGTGAACTGGCGAACAACAGCGGCGGCGCATTGAAGGTGGAACCACTGCCTGATCCCGCCAGGAACACGCAGCTGCAGACGTCGACCGCCACACTGGAACTCGGCCCGGCACGCAGCGACCTCCCCGCACCGCGCCAACCGTGGTCCGTATTCAGCTTCTCGCGGCTCGCCGGGCGCATGACCGGACCGACGGAGCCCACCGCCGGCGCGGATGACGAAACCACCACGGCCACACTGCCGGTTGGCCTTGATGAATCAGGCGATATCGCGGATGAGGTGATTACCCATCCGCGCGGAGCCGGTTTCGGGAAAGCGTTCCACGATATCGTCGAAGCGGCGTCGTTCGACGCCTGGCCGAAGCCCGCTGACGAGTTGGATGAAAAAACCCGTGACGCCGTGCGCGAGAAGTTTCGGCGCAATGGCGTAGCGACCGTGGACGCGGACAATGCCGAAACGCCGGTCGATGATACGGCACGGATGATCGCGGCCACGCTGCATGCACCACTTCCGGAGATCGGTCCACTCACGGCAATCCCCGAGACGCGTCGCCGCGATGAAATGGAGTTCTTCATGCGCCTGGGCGGAAGCCAGGCCGGTGCCGTTCTGGAGGCCATGGCGGCGGCCGGCTATGAAGGGGCCCGCGGGACGCGCCCCATCATGTCGCTACGCGGCCTCATGCATGGTTTCATCGATCTGGTCGTAGAGCACGAGGGGCGTTACTGGGTTCTCGACTACAAGACCAACGCCCTTGGGCGCCTGCGTGCGGATTACGCGCCCGAGCGCCTGGCCGCAGCCATGGCCGAACATCACTACGACCTGCAATACCTCATCTACACCGTCGCGCTGCACCGCCATCTTCGTCAGCGGCTGCCTGAATATGACCCACGCGAGCATCTCGGTGGCGTGCAGTATCTCTTCGTGCGGGCGCTCGATGAGAACGGTGAAAACGGCGTATTCAGCGACCGCCCGGATCCAGCGTTGATCGAACGGCTCGATGCTTTGTTCGGCGGGAAAGCTGCGGCATGAGGCGGCGTATAAGAATAATGCCGCAACTGGAGCACACCCACGTAGGCCGGCCCTGTCCGGCGCTTGCGTCGCGGAACGGATTTGCGACGAGGGTTGTGCGCCGGGCAATGCCGGCAGTGCGTGTGCAATGTGTGACCGCTAAGCCGGTGGAGATGCCCTTCGTCGGCATTGCCTCCATTTCATTACGGCAAGGCCGGCCTACGGCGCTGCAGCCGGGCGCGACCACGTGGCCTCTTTTGTGTGGGCTGGATGCTCGTGGCTCGTCACCGGTACGGCCCAGCCACCGTCATTGCGAGGAGCGAAGCGACGAAGCAATCCAGACTCGTCGGCCTTGCAGAACGTCCGGATTGCTTCGCTTCGCTCGCAATAACGGTATCGGCGTATCCCACGGATTCATCGATCGGAATCGGCCCGCCCGGATATCCGCAGGCGCAACCGTACTGCGGTGCCAGCATTCGACGTGCGTCTCACCAACCGGGAGTCACCACTCATGAGCGCTCTGCCCGCCGCACTCCGGGAATCCCTCGAAGGCGAAGGCCTCCGCCCGGTGGATATCGCCCTGGCCGACTGGGGCTGGCGCCACGGCGGTCAGCGGGCGGGGGCGCTCGGTCTCGCGCTGGCGAGCCACGCCATCGGACTCGGTCATACCTGCCTGCCGCTGAGCGCCCTGCGCGAAGCGATCGGCTCCGCATCCCGGCTCGTGAACGCCGAACGCTTCACGGAGGAGCTCGGAACGAACGCACTGGTCGCGCCCCCTGACGCGGATGCACCCTTGCCGCTCATCCTCGATGGCGGCCACCTCTACCTGCAGCGCTACTGGATCTACGAGCGCCGTCTCGCTACGCGTCTGCGGGAACTGCTCGCCGCGTCACCGATGCCTGTCGATACCCAACGCCTCGGGCCGGATGGTGAACTGTTTTCCTGGGACTGGACCGGGGCCGGAGAGACCAACTGGCAGGCCGTGGCCGCATTCGTCGCCCAACGCCATCGCTTCGCCGTGATCTCCGGCGGCCCGGGCACAGGCAAAACCTACACCATCGTGCGCCTGATGCTGCAGCTGATCGAATCCGCACTCGCGAATGACGAACCCCCGCCCGTATTCCGTCTCGCAGCGCCGACCGGCAAGGCCGCCGCACGCATGATCGCGTCCGTCCGGGCGGGTCTGTCCCAACTGCATGCGTCAACGGAAGCCGCGCAACACCTGCCACACGACGCCACCACGCTGCATCGGCTGCTTCGGCTGCGGCGGGGCAGCACGGAACCGGGCCATGACCGTGAACGACCGATCCCGGCGGACGTTGTCATCGTCGACGAGGCCTCGATGGTCGATCTGCCGATGATGGCCAAACTCGCCGACGCCGTTCCGGATCATGCACGCCTGATCCTACTCGGCGACCGCTATCAGCTGGCCTCGGTCGAGAGCGGCGCCGTACTCGCGGACCTGTGCGAACCGGCCGGCGTCAACGATTTCTCGAAAGAACAGTGCGCCGAGGCCGGCACACTGTTACCACAGGAGGACGGCGGCACAGGCCCATCCGCACTCGCCGATCACGTGGTCACCCTGCAGACCAGCCACCGCTTCCATGCCGACAGCCCTATTGGCCGCCTTGCCGCCGCCATCAACGCCGGCGATGCCGAGGCCGTCGCGGAGGTCCTCAACGATCGCACGGGCGAAGTCCGGGCGACCTTCGATACCGATACCACCAGCATCCAGCGACTGGTCACCGGCTTGGCCGATGCCTACTCGGCCCTGCATGAAGCGGAGAGCCCCGGATACGCCATCGACTCTCTGGAAGACATCCGACTGCTGACCGCCACACGCGTCGGCCCGCTCGGCAGTGAGACCATGAACCGGCGAATCGGTGCCACGCTGGGCGAACGCTACGGATTCGATCCGGATACCCAGTGGTATCACGGGCGCCCGATCATGATCGTGCAGAACGAACCACGTGCCGGATTGTTCAATGGCGACGTGGGCGTGGTCTGGCATGACGCCGACGGTCACACCCGCGCATGGTTCCGCACCGAGGACGGCCTGCGCTCGTTCCATCCATCGGTATTGCCGAGACATAGCACGGTCTACGCCATGACGATCCACAAGAGCCAGGGCTCGGAGTTCAAGGCCGTTTACCTCCTCCTGCCACAGGGGCAGTCCCGCGTGCTCACCCGGGAGCTGCTCTATACGGCCGTCACCCGCGCCCGGAACGTGCTTGAGGCATATGGTTCACATGAGGCGTGGCAAGCCGGTGTGCAACATAGGATCCAGCGGTATTCGGGGATTGGTGAGCGCTTGGCTGCGGCGGATTGACGCCGCCCGATGTGAGATTGCATCAGAGCGACGCGCGCGTTCGCCTTCGGCGAAAACGCGCCTACGGACGTGGAAGATCCGACGCGATGCCATGGATTGGCGTAGGGGCGTTTTCGGCGAAGCCGAACGCGCCCGGTATTTGCCCGGCTCAGGCGCGGCGGTCGAGCACACCGGTTACGGCGATGGCCATGCCGATGAACAGGGCGATGTAGCCGCCGAGGCTGAGCGGAAGCATTGGTTCCAGCAGGCCGATGACCATCGCGAACTGGAGGCCGATCGCGGCGAGCATGACGAGCGCGCCGGCCATCAGGCGGGTGACCGGCGTGTTGATCCCGCCGCGCTGCATCAGCGGTGGAGCCAGCATGCGCTGTAATGACCCGGTCGGGGTTCGAAGTCCGGCGGGTCTTCGACGTCGCAGGTGCCGGCCATGGCGTGCGGGCAGCGCGGGTGGAAGCGACAGCCGGGCGGTGGCGTGAGCAGGCTCGGGGCTTCGCCTCCAGGCACCGCGCGCTCGTGCAGGGCGTTGTCGGCATCCGGGTCGGCCAGGGCCGCGAGCAGGGCCTGGCTGTACGGGTGCTGGGGGTTTTCGAGGAGATCGTCGACCTGGGCGGCTTCGACGATCCGGCCGGCGTACATCACGAAGATCCGGTCCGTGAAATGGCGCACCGTGGACAGGTCGTGCGTGATGAACACGAGCGTCAGGTTGTGCTCGGCGCGGATGCGGCGCAGCAGCTGCAGGATCTCGACGCGCACCGAGGCATCGAGCATCGATACGGGTTCATCGGCGACCAGCATGGCGGGTTCCAGCACCAGGGCGCGGGCGATGACAACGCGCTGCTGCTGCCCGCCGCTCAGCATATGCGGGAACTTGCCCATGTAAGCGCGTGCCGGTGACAGGCGGACCTCCTCGAGCGCGGCCTCGATCCGGCGCTCACGTTCGGGGCGGTCGTGCACGCCCTGCACCTTGAGCGGTTCGGCGAGGATGCGGCCGATATCCATGAACGGCGGCAGCGCGCCATAGGGATCCTGCTGGACGTAGCCGATGCGCGCGCGGTAGGCCTTGAGTTCTTTCGCGTTCAGATCACGGAGGGAGTGGCCCTCGAAATGGACACTGCCATGCGACGGCCTGTGCAGGCCGAGTAGCGTGCGTGCCAGCGAGCTCTTGCCGCAGCCGCTCTCGCCCACGAACGCGACCGACTCGCCACGCTTGAGGTCGAACGAGACGCCGTCGACCGCGCGCACGGAACCAACGCGCAGGAAGCCCCACTGGCGCAGTTCGAACCAGGTATGGAGGTCCTGAACCGACAGGACCGGTCCGGTGTGTTCCGTTGCCCGTGTGTTGGCGGCGATTGCGGTCATGAGCGGCCTCCGGCCGCGTGCAGCCAGCAACGTACCTGTTGGCCCTCGTTCGGTTCGTACATCCCGGGCGCCTGGCGGCACTTGTCGAACCGCGACGGGCATCGATCCGCGAACCGGCAGCCGGCCGGCGGGTCGGCGAGGCTGGGCGGCTCACCGGGGATGTGTTCGGGCCGTTCGCGCTGGTGCAGCCGCGGGACGCTCGCCATCAGCATCTGCGAGTACGGGTGTGCCGGATCGCTGAAGAATGAGCGCGCATCCGCCAGTTCGACGATCTGACCGGCGTACATCAGGGCAACACGATCGGCGAGTTCGCTGGAGGTGGCGACGTCGTGCGTGATCAGGATGAAGCTGGTATCGAGTTCACGCTTGATGCGCTTGAGGCGGTTCATGATGCTCGCCTGGGTGAGCACATCGAGCGCGGAGGTCGGTTCATCCATGATGACGAGATCCGGTTCGGTCACCAGCGCCATGGCGAGCACGACCCGCTGGCGCATGCCCCCGGAGAGCTCGAACGGATAGCGTTCGAGGAAATCGCCGGACACCCCGACCAGATCGAACGCCTCGCGCGCGCGCTTCGTGGCCACCTGTTTCGACCAGCCGAGGTGCGTGCGCAGCGGCTCCGCCACCTGCTCCCCTACCCGCACCACGGGGTTGAGGGCGTTCATGGCGGCCTGCATGACCAGGCTGATGCGCTGCCAGCGGACCTCGCGGCGGAACAGCTCTTCGCTGTAGTGCATGGTCTCGACGCCGTCGACCTGCACGCTGCCGCCGAAGTGGTGCACGTTGCGCGGCAGTACGCGCAGCAGCGCCTTGGCCAGCGAGCTCTTGCCGCAGCCGGACTCGCCGAGAATCACCAGCGCCTCGTTGCGCCCAACGTCGAAATCGATGCCGTCGACCGCGCGTACCGTCCCGCCGCGGATGCGGTACTGCAGTTGGAGGTCGCGGACGCGCAGCAGTGGAGGCCGACTCATCGTCAGATGCTCCGCAGGCGTGGGTTGAAGACGCGGTCGAGCGCGAAACCGAGCATGGCGAACCCGAGGCCGGTCAGCATCAGCAGCACGGCCGGTTCCAGTACCCAGTAGAAGAACCCGTGATAGAGCGCACTCTGATCCTGGGCATCGTTGAGGATCTTGCCCCAGGTCGGCAGCGACGGATCGCCGAGGCCGAGCAGCGCCAGCGAGGCCTCCAGGAACACGAACGTCGGGATCAGCGTGACGAAGTTCGGGATCAGCACGGGCAGCACGCGCGGGATCATGTAACGCATCACGATCCGGCTATTGCTGGCGCCATAGGACCGCGCCGCCTCGATATACGGCGCCTCGCGGATGGGCAGCAGCATGGCCCGGTACATCTTGATGCCCGCGCTGAAGATCCCGAGCAGGATCACCACGCCGAGCATGATCCAGATACTGGTCGAGTAGAGCGTGCCGACCATGACCAGGATCGGCAGCAGCGGCAGGATCATGTTCACTTCGGTCAGGCGCTGGATGACGGCATCGACCCAACCGCGGTACCACACGCCCACGGCCGCGATCACGAGCGTCGTCACTGTGGTCCCGACGGTCGCCAGCAGCCCGAACGCCAGCGCAATCGGCGTCCCCCAGAGCAGCGCGAGCAACAGGCTGCGGCGTTGATGGTCCGTGCCGGCAAGGCCATGGACCTGGCCGTAGACGACCAGCTCGGCGTCCAGTTCCGCATCGTCCTCGAACAGGATGGCGTCGACCTGCAGCCCATATGTGCCCTTCTGCACTTCGCGCTGCGCGGGCTGCGCCGCCGGCTCGTCAGCGAAGAGACCGACATGCGGCAATGCGTCAAGCCGGCGCTGCAGATCCCAGTCCTGGGAGATGGAGATCCGGCGGTCGCCGGTAATCTGATGGTTGCCGAGCGGGATCGTACGGCCATCCGGTGTGCGCCAGGTGAGCCGCACAAACGGTGCGGTCTCCTCATACTCGGCCGAGAGGAATACATTCAGTTCGCTCGGGAAGCCGTCCGCGTCGTAGTCGAACGTCAGCGGCATCGAGACGCGACGCCCCCCGTTAAAATCCTTGCTTGAGATCGCGGATTCATCGGTCTTGACGGTCTGCGTGGCCGGCAGATTGCCGCCGGTCAGGCGATCCGCCCAGACGGGACCGGCGTTGACCGGATTACGCTCCCAGACCTCACCGCCGCGCCACTGTTCGATCGCCTGGGAATACGGGATGGTGATGACCGTGTAGAGCGACAGCAGGACCAGTAACAGGATCAGCAGCGCGCCAGCGATCGCGGACGGATACTGCCGCAGCTGATACAGGCCCTCCGCCCAGCGGTTCATGGCCGGGCTCCTTCAGCGCCGACAGCTCGCGGGCTTACGAACGCAGGTTTGGAACCACAGATGAACACGGATGAACACGGATGGAGGCGCGTTCCGGGTTTGTATGCAGATTCCACCAGGAACGCATAGTCGCTTCGACAAGGCTTACACGCCACGGGGACATGAGTCCTTTGACCCTTATCTGTGTTTATCTGTGTCCATGTGTGGTTCATGAACGTCTCACGCACGATCCCGGATTCCGCCTTCGGCTTCATCCGGGCTACGGACTGAACGGTTTGCGCTTTCGTCCGCATCATTCCGGCCCCACCCGCACGCGTGGATCGAGGATGGCGTAGAGGATGTCGAGGATGAACACGGTCAGGGCCAGCAGGTAGGCGAAGATGACGACGCCGCCGATGATGACCGGAGTGTCGCGGTGCCCGATGGCCTCGAACAGGAGCGTACCGAGGCCGGGCCAATTGAAGACCGACTCCAGGATGATGGCGCCGCTCCAAAGGCCGATCAGCATGAGCAGGAAGCTGGTGACGATCGGCGCCAGGGTCGGGCGCAGGATATAGCGGCGTTCGACGCGGCCTTCCGGCAGGCCCTTGGCACGCGCCATCTCGACGTAGTCCTCGCTCGAGTGGATCAGGAAGAAGGTGCGCCATGAGTAGATCGAGATGAAGATCTGCGACATGAACATGGCCAATACCGGCAACACCATGTGCTTGAGGACCGAAAGCCCGTACGCCGCCATGCCTTGCGGCGGCGGCACGTCGACCATGCCGCCGGCCGGGAGGATCGGCGCGATGAACGCGAAGAACAGGATCAGGAAGATGCCGTAAAACCACGCCGGTGCCGCCGAGGTCGGTGCAAGACCGATCACCGCCCGGTCCGTCGGACTGCCGTAGCGGCGTGAAAGACGCAGCGCGATGAACACCGAACTGAAGAAGATCAGCAGGTTCGCCGTGCCGAACAACAGGATGGTGGCCGGCAGGCGCTCGCCGATGATGTCGTAGACATCGCGCGATCCGCGATCGCTGGACATCTGCTCGGCTCGGCCGAGATTCAGCCAGATCGCCTGGTTGAGGTAGTCGAAACTGCGCCAGATGAACGGTTCGTCGAGGTTCAGGCGATCCACCTCGAGCTGTACCCGTTCATTGATCATCTCGTTGCGCTCCTGCGACGACATGTCATTGAAATCGGGATTCGCGCGCACCTCTTCGGCGACGGTGCTCTCGATCTGGATGCGGCGCAGTTCGTCGACCTTGCCGCCCATGTTGGCCACGAGGATGGTGAGATAGACGCCCACCACGACCGTGAGGAACAGCGCGAGGATGCGCTTGACCATGAACAGCGCGAGCCGCCGCAGGTCACGCAGGAGGCCGCGGCCGGGCACCATCGAACGGTCGGCCATCAGTCGCCCTCCCCGTTCGGCGCCGGCAGCGTGGCGAATGCGTGCGAGGCGAACCGCGGCAGCGCCACCTGGTTCGATTTCACGGTGATCTCGAGCCGGTTGGCCCCGCTGCCGAGCGCGCTGATGTCCTCGCGCGCGATGGACACCTGCCAGGCGCCCTCCCCGGTCTCGACCGCGTCCGCCACGCCGCGCGTCTGGACATCGCCGTCGCCGTCGAGCAGCAGGTATTCGACGCTGTCGATGCCGGAGCGTGGATACGGCTCGCCGGCATAACGGATGTCGACGCGGAACTGGGCGCCCTCGTTGGTGGTTACCGTCATCGGGCCCTCGACGGACACCACCGGGATCTGCGGCTCAGTGAAACGCAGCCATTTGTCGCTGCGGTCCGGGAAGTCCTCGTTGCGGCGCATCACCAGCGAGCCTTCCACCGGATGCACCGAATGCAGATAGAACGGGCCATCACCGATCCAGTAATGGCCGCGCTCTTTGCGCCATTCGGCGATTGCGGCGTAACGCTGATCCGGCCCGTCCTCGCGCGTCAAGTCGCCCAGGGTCTCGGCGAATGGGACCCAGCCGCTCGCCGCCGCGTCGCGGCGGTGGCGATCGAGCACCGGCAGGCTCGGACCGGAGACCATGCTCAGCCAGGTCTCACCGGTCTGATCGGCCTTGTCCGAGGAGAACATCAGCCCGCCGTTGCGCTCGGCGCGGATACCGAGCGCGAGCGTATGCCAGGGCTGTGTCGAGGGGGTTCGGGCGGCGACGATCGTCTCCGCGTCCGGGTAGATCTGGTCGCTGTAGACCTCGACCACGAGCGGATCCCGGGAGACGATCCGCCAGCCCCGGAAGTGGCGCTGGAAGGTCTGGAACGAGGGGACGTGGCTCCGGTCATAGAGCGGGCTGTCCTCGTCCGCCCGTTCGAACTGCAGGATGTAAGGCAGGACGAGATCGGCCAGCGACATCTGCGAGCCGTCATGCCACCGCCGGTCGAGATACCCCTCCTCGAACCGGATCCGGGTGCGGGTGCGCGCAGTGAGGCCGTCGGGATGCTTCTCCTCGACGCGCCGGAAACGCTCGGCCTCAGTATCCCAGTCGATCCAGACATCACCCGGCACCTCGATCTCGTCCGCGCGATCGAGCGTCAGCCAGTCGAGATTGCGCTGCACGGGGGCGTCCTCGACCACCGTTACCTCCGCCCCCTGTATCCGCTGAGGCCAGTAGAGGCCGGTGAACGGATCCGGCATGACCGGGGCGTCCTCCGTGGCGCGGATCATCATCGTGTCGTAGAGCCAGTTGGTGCCCGCTATCGGGTTCCAGGGCTCGGTCAGCACGGTCGGCGACGAGACGATCATCTCGCCGCCCACCTTGTCCTCGAACCGCAGCGTGAAGGGCCACAGCCGTGATCCGGCGAGACCGCCGGCGAGGTCCATGGCAAGCTCCACATCGGCCGCGTAGGGCCAGACATTGAGGCCATCAGCGAGCCAGATGCGCGCAGAGTTCTCCATGGACAGCCTCAGTGCCCGCGTCATCAGCGCCCTGCGTTGATCGACCGTCTCATAATCGCGGCGCGAGAGGCGCTGGGAGATCTCATGGAGTTCCTCGGACGGCTCGTAGGCCTGCCACAGCGGGGACGGACGTCCCTCCGGCGTATAGAAATCCGCGAAGTTCTGGGCCTGATCCCGATTGATGACGGTCGAGACCCAGCCCCCCGTGTAGATATGCCAGCGCCCGGCGGACGGATCGCTGGCCAGCCAGATCGGCCCCGCCTGCTCGGCGGTGCGGTACATGCGCTCGGTCTCGAAGCCGAGTTCCTCGAGCTGGTTGGCGACGTAATCGCCGACCTGTTTGCGGGCGTCCTCGGTGCGGATCAGGAGTTTGATCCGCACCGGACGGCCCTCGTACATCCAGCGGCCGCCGCTGCGGATCGCGCCCAGCGCCTCCATCTCGCGCTCGATGACCTCGCGGGCCCGCACCGGCTTGTGCCCATACTGCACTTCCAGTTCCCGGGCCACGTCGGCGAGGCGCGCATAATCGGGGAATGCGGTCGACAGCGGCAGATAGCGGGGGGCTGCCAGGCCGCCGTAGAGTTCGTTGGCGATGTAATCCCGGTCCACGAGCCAGTTCATCGCCTCACGGATCTCGGGCACGGCAAACGGGTTGAGTTCGCCGTCGCCGAACTCGGGCCCGGACGGATTGAGGGTCAATTCCGAGGAAGACCCGTAGGACAGGTCGAACTCCGCGTGCTCCGACTGGCGCAGCTGGTGATATACGGTCTTATTGGTCACGCCCTGCGCGAACACGTGCCGGCTGCCGGATTCGATCCGCCCGACGGCCTTGCCCGGATTGCCCTCCTCCGTGAACACGACCTGGTCGATGAGCGCGCCGCGACGTTCCGACGGATCGCCTTCCACGGCGCCTTTGCGTTCCTGCCCCGCCTTCCCACCGGGCCCGGCCGCGGGCTCCGGCCAGAGCGCCACGATCAGGGCGATCGCGAACAACACGATCGCCGCGATCAGATATCGGGACCTGCGTCTCACCGTCTCTAAGCCCTTTCCCCGGCAGGAACTCCGACCACCGCGGCACGCGATGGACATGAAAGCCATGATGCTACCGGTATTTGGCTGGTCGTGCCGAGGGTAATATCGGGATCGTAATCTTTGGGGCGGAGGGTGAAGGGCCAAGGGCCAAGGGCCAAGGGGCGAGTGTGTAGGCCGTCCTTCCCTGGCGTCCGCCGCATTTCCGGCCTGCAGCGGCACACGCCGCCGGGGAATGCCGGCATTGCGCGGTGAGATGCGTCCGCCCGGGATCCAGCGCCGCGGACCGCGCAAAGCCGGCCTACATAGCCGCAGCAGCAGGCGGCAGGATCGTAGGCCGGTTTGCGACCGAAGGGAGCCTGCCGGCTTCGTTGCGGAATACGGTCAGCGGGTGGCGGCAATCCATACGGGTTGGCGGCGGCGGCCCCAGTGGCCGGGTTGGCCGGCGAAGACGCCGGCGCAGCGGGTGCCGCATTGCAGGCAGTGGCCCTCGTTGTCCAGTTTCCAGTCGGAGAGCTGGTACCAGTCGCGGCCGATCAGACGGGTGCCGCAGCCATGGCAGTACGTGCTCTGGCCGTCCTTGTCGTGGGTGTTGCCCGTGTAGGCGTAGCGGATGCCGTGGTCGAGCGCGATACGCCGCGCGCGATGCAGGGTCTCTGGCGGAGTCGGCGGATAATCGAGCATCCTGAAGTCCGGGTGGAACGCCGTGAAATGCAGCGGCACTTCCACGCCGATCTCGTCGCGTACCCACTCCACCAGCCTTGTGATCTCCTCGTCGCCGTCGTTCTCACCCGGTATCAACAGCGTGGTCAGTTCGATCCAGACATCCGTCTCGAAACGCAGGTAGCGGATGGTATCGAGAACCGGTTCCAGGGCGGAGCCGGTCAGCTTTTTGTAGAAGCGTTCCGTGAATGCCTTGAGGTCGATATTCGCGGCATCCATGCGGGCGTAGAACTCCTGCCGCGGCTCCGGGCAGACGTAGCCGGCGGACACCGCGACGGCCTTGATCCCGCGCTCATGACACGCATCGGCGATATCGATAGCGTATTCGTGGAAGATTACCGGGTCGTTGTAGGTAAAGGCGATGCTGTGCGCGCCCAGCCGTTCGGCGGCCGCCGCGATCTCCTCCGGCGATGCGCTGTCCGCGAGCGTGTCCATCTGGCGGGACTTGCTCATGTCCCAGTTCTGGCAGAACTTGCAGGCAAGATTGCAGCCGGCGGTGCCAAACGAAAGCACCGAGGTGCCGGGCAGGAAATGGTTCAGCGGTTTCTTCTCGATCGGGTCGATGCAAAAGCCCGAGGAGCGGCCGTAGGTGGTCAGGACCACCTGGTCGTCCTGACGACCGCGCACGAAACACAGCCCGCGCTGGCCCTCCTTCAGTCTGCAGAAACGCGGGCACATGTCGCACTGGATGCGCCCGTCATCTAGCCAATGCCAGTAGCGTGTCGGCACGCCTTCGAGATGTTCGCGGGTCACGTTGCCCCCCGCCCATACAGGGCGGAATCGTTGTCTTATTCAATAAAATGGTGGATTTGCCGCGTTTTTCAAGGTTGCTGGTGGCGCGCCGGGGCACCCGGGAGTCCTGCAGGTCCGGCTGCCAGCCCGACAGATCGGGGCCCCGGGGTCGGGCTCGAGGCCCGATCCACTCCCGCTGCCGACGTTCTCGCTGCCAGGGGGCGATATGCGCCCAACGGGCTCGTAGGACCAATCGCACCCGCGTGTTGATTTTTGGCGTGCACGGCTACATTCCATGGAGTGTGATGTGGGCATTTCGGGGTGTTATCGATGGGTGACAAGGTACGCGCAGCGGCCGTGGCGGGACAGTTCTACACCGGCGGAGGCGACGCCCTCCGCCGGGAGGTCGATGAACTCCTTGAGGCAGCCCCGAAACCGGACGAACCGGCGCCGAAGGCGATCATCGCGCCGCACGCGGGCTTCATGTTCTCCGGTCGGGTCGCGGCGACCGCCTATGCGTGCTTCCTTCCCGCGGGCGGGCGGATCCGCCGCGTGGTGATCCTGGGTCCTTCGCACTTCGTGCCGATCCGGGGGCTCGCCGCCAGCAGCGCCGGATGGTTCGAGACGCCGCTTGGGCAGCTGCGGGTCGATAGGCCGGGGCTGGACACCGCGCTCGACTTCCCGTCCGTGGAGATCAACGACGCCGCGCACGCACGCGAACATTCGATCGAGACGCAGTTGCCCTTCATCCAGCGGGTGCTGGGGGATGACGTGACGATCGTGCCCCTGGTCGTCGGCGATGCGACGCCGAGCACGGTCGGTCGGGTGCTCGCGGCCATCTGGGGCGATGACGAGACCGCGATCGCGATCAGTTCCGATCTCTCGCATTTCCACGATGACCATAACGCGCGGCACTTGGATAAGGCGACGGCACGGGCCATCGAGGGCCTGCGAGGCAGCGAACTCGGTCCGGGCAACGCCTGTGGCTTCCTGCCGGTGGCCGGGCTGTTGTGGAACGCCGAACAAACTGCCGCTACGGTACACACCCTGCAACTCGCTACTTCCGCCGACGCGGGGGCGCCGCCGGACCGTGTGGTCGGCTACGGCGCTTTCACCCTGCACGAGCACGCGGCATGACGGAGGCGACGTCGCCCTCAACGCTGCAGCGCCACGGGCCAGACCTGATCGCAGTCGCTGAGGGGGCCATCGACCATGGCCTTGCGCACGGTACACCACCGGACGTGGACATCGAGCGCTGGCCGGATTCCCTGCGCGCGGAGCGCGCCAGCTTCGTGACCCTGTTGGCGGCGGACGGGCGCCTGCGCGGCTGCATCGGCACGATCGACTCCTGCCGGGCGCTCGTGGCCGACATCAGCGCCAACGCCTTCGCCGCCGCTTTCGAAGACCCGCGGTTTCCGCCACTCCGGCAAGCCGAGCGCATTGAACTGTCCTGTGAGCTGTCGATCCTCACGACGCCCGAACCGCTGGACTTCACGGATGAGAGCGATCTGGTCGAACGCCTGGTCCCGGGCATTGACGGGGTTCTCATCGAGGCCGGTTCGCGCCGTGGCACACTGTTGCCCGCGGTCTGGGAACAATTGCCCGATCCGACGGAGTTCTGGCAGACGGTCAAGCGGAAAGCGGGCATCCCGGATGGAACGCTGCCCGCGGACCTGTCCGTCTATCGCTATCGGGCCGAGCATATCACCGGGTAAGCACCCGGGCGTTGCAGACCGTCGTGACGGCCTGCGTGACGCGCTCCTGCGGACGCAGGCCGGCTTTTGCCGAAAGGCAACAGCCGCTCCTGCACTTCGTTCCGGGCCGTACCCCCGTCCGCCGGCTGGCCTTCTTCGGTCGCAAACCGGCCTATGCGCTTTGCCTGGCGACGGTGAGCGGCAGGAACCGGAAAGTTCACAGAGACGCGGCCCACGCGGTGGCTGCCGGAACCGGTACCCCGACTCATGGAACGACACCCCGAAGGATTCCGCCCTGCCATCGCAGCAATCGTCGCGGCGCTGCGGGTGACGGCCTGGGTGCAGCGTGCACCGCCGCCCCCGGCCCAGCAGGATCTGTGCGCCATCTTCGCGCGTCATCCGCACTGGTATGACCAGGCCCGGGACGCCGAGGCCCGCTGGAGTATCCCGGCCACTACGCTGATGGCGTTCATCCAGCTCGAATCGGGATTCCGCCGCGGCGCCCGGCCACCGCGGGAGTATCTCTTCGACATCATTCCGTGGAAACGGATATCGTCCGCCTACGGCTACGGACAGATCCAGGATCCGGTCTGGGGGGAATACCTCAATGACCGTCCGGCGATCGGGCGCAGCCGCCGGCACATCGACGACGTCCTCGATTTCATCGGCTGGTACAACCGCGCGACGGTCGAGCGAATCGGCATCGAACCCGCGAACGTCAAACACCTCTATCTTGCCTATCACCAGGGCCGCACCGGTTACCGCCGTGGCGACTGGCGGCGCAAACCGGCCATCGAGAATTACGCCGAGCGCGTGGCCGCGCGCGCGTCGGACTATCGCCGACAGCTGCGGACCTGCAGGGCCCGCTTCGACTGCGATGGCCTGCTCGAGTTCGGGCCATGGTGCAGCGGATCGAACCCGCAGAATCCCGATACTTCGGCATCAAAGCGGGGCACACCCAGGCGTGCCCGGTGGGGCGCGCGGGGGCACTCGCGGGCACGGTAGGCCATGTGGGAGATGGTCAGCCGTTGTTGCCGCGGATCACGAAGTACAGGCCAAGCAACAGCAGCACCACCTGGAACTCCATACCCCCCATCGGGTGAGTCTGGCTGGCGACGAAGCTCCACTGGCCCCAGTGCACCATGGCGATCGCGCCGATCATCACCGGTGCGAGGACGAGTCCAGAAAGGCGCGTGACGAGGTCACCTAGTCGGCCCCGGATGGTCGCGCCGGCGATCATGCCGGCGCCGCCGAGGACTTCGGCGAGGGCCACGCCAGCCGCGATCGCGACCGGCATGTCCATCATGCCCGCGAACCCCTCGATACCCGGCACGAGGAATTTGTGCAGACCATGGAAAAGAAAGACGCTCGTGAGCGCGGCGCGCAGGAGCCAATGCGCATGCGGCGCGAAGCCGGCGGCGATACCATGATCGGAATCGATGCCGCCATGGACGTGCGTTTCTACCGTCATCAGACTGCTCCGGTTCACTCCGTTGGATCGCTGATTTGCCAACTGGACACGCTGGGCAGTCTGTCTGTAGCCGAACCTGAGGGTAATCCGGTTTTATACGTACGTGATAACACGTGCCGAGCGGCCACACCGGGAGTTTGTTCATGATCCATGGAACCCTCTCCGGCGGCCGCGGTCTGACCGAGTCGAAGGGCGTACCCATCGAGGAGACTGGCGCGATCGATGACTGACAGGGAGGCGACGATAACGACGACCGCGGCCATTGGCGGCGCCAGACTCGCCTGGATGGCGGGCGCCGCCGCGGTCTCGTTCGCGCTGCTGGTGCTGCTGGGGCTCGCCGCCCTTCAGTTCACCGCGGCGCAACCGCCGGTCCCACTGATCTGGCCCGCGGCGGGCATTACGCTCGCATTGAGCTTCCGCTGCGGCTGGCCAGCGGCGCTCGGTGCCGCGTTGGGCGCGACCGTACTCCATGGCGCGATCGGCACCCCGATCTGGCCGGCACTTGGGCTCGGACTCGCCACCGGTGTCGCTGGCATCGCGAGTGCCGCCACCCTGCGTCGGCTGCACTTCGATCCGACCTTCCGGCGGGTGCGCGATGCCATCCTGCTGCTGGCGGTAGGCGGCGGCCTCACGGCCGTACTCAGCGCAGTCGGCGGCGCCATGGTGGTCGCGGGCTTGACACCCGACTTCGCGGCGACCTTTGGCCTGTGCTGGATCGCGGACGCCATGGGCATGATCCTGCTGGCTCCGCCCCTGCTCGCGATGCGGGCGCCCCGTATGAGTACGCGGGAAGTCCTCGAGGCCACTTCATGGGTACTCGCGGGCGTGCTGTTCGTCTACTGGGTCTACGCTGGCGGACTCTCCTCACCGATCGCTCTCGCCTCCTCATATGCGGTATTCCCGCTCGTACTCGCGGTGGCATTGCGTTTCGGGGCCGCCATCACCGGCATCACGGTGGCGTCCGTCGCCGCCGTGGCGCTGCTGTGTACCGGCCTCGACAAGGGGCCATTCGCCCAGACCAGCATGGTCGCTAATCTCCTGTCCCTGCATGCCCATCTGGCGATGCTCGGCGTCACCGGCCTGGTCCTCGCCGCCGCCCGCACGGAACGCGACGCCGCAGACGAACAGGCCCGGGAACACCTGCGAACGCTCGCGCGCGCCGGGCGGATCAATGCAATGAGCAGCATGGCCGCAGGCATCGCGCACGAGGTCAACCAACCGCTGTCTGCGGTCAACAGCTATGCGCACGCGGCCCAGCGGATGCTGCGCGACGGGCGTGCACCGGAGGAGATCGCCGACACGCTGGAACGTGTCGTCAAGGGCAACGAACGCGCGGCCGCGATCGTCCGGCGCGTACGCACGTTCCTGCGCACCGGCGATGGCGAACGCGCCCGTGCCGACCTGAACACGCTGGCCTGCGAAGCGATCGAGCTCACGGTGCCGGAATACCGGCGGCAGCGCGTCAGCCTGACCAGCGATCGGACATCGCGGGTGCTGATGGTCGATGTCGACCCGGTCGCGATCCGCCAGGTGGTCGTGAATCTGCTACAGAACGCTCTCGATGCGGTCCATGAGGCCCCGGATGAGCGGCTGCGCTGGGTACGGGTCAAGACGCGGGCGATTGACGAGAGTCACGAGGCCGAGCTTATGGTAGAAGACAGCGGGCCCGGCCTGCCCGCGGAGGAGCGCCACCATCTGTTCGAGCCCCTGGTTACCGGCCGCAGCGGCGGCACCGGCCTCGGACTGGCGATCGTACGCTCGCTGGTCGAGGCGCATGGCGGGCGGGTGGAGGCCGGCGATGCCGAGGGTGGTGGTGCGCTTTTCCGGATCCGAATACCGAGCGCGGCGAAAAGTACCAACAAGGAGGCGGCATGAGCAGTGAGCAGGTCTACATCGTCGACGATGACCCCGACGTCCGGGAAGCGACATCCTTTCTGGTGACGACGGCGGACTACGCGGCCGAATCATTCGAGACGCCCGAGGAACTGCTGGATCGGGTCAACCGCGACAGCGCCGGCTGCCTCATCCTCGACGTCCGCCTGCCCGGCATGAACGGTCTCGAGCTGCAGCGCGAACTCGTCGAGCGCGGCGTGCGCATGCCCATCATCTTCATCACTGGCCACGGCGACATCCCAATGGCGGTCGAAGCCGTGAACGCCGGTGCACTGGATTTCCTGGAAAAACCGTTCGACAACGAAGCCCTGCTCGCACGCGTCGAAGAGGCCATCCAGGCCGACCGGGAACGCCGCACGCGTGAAGCCGCCGCGGGAGACATCGATCAGCGCCTGGAACAGCTGACACCGCGCGAGCGCCAGGTCATGGAGGGGATCCTCACGGGGAAACTGAACAAGGTAATCGGCTACGAACTCGACATGAGTACGCGGACCGTGGAGGTCCATCGCGGCCGGATCCTCGACAAGCTGGGTGCGCGCAACGCGCCGGAGATGGTCAGGCTGGTGCTTGCCGGGAACCGTTATCGGGACTGGAGCCCGCCTACGGAAGAAAGCAACGGTTCAAGGCATTGAAAACGGCCTGAGCGGGGTAAGAAGGTTTTTCGCAGTCCCACCGGAAAGGGAACCGGCAGGCGATCGCGAGCAAGCTCGCTCCTACCATGCCGCCATGACGCCATGGCGTGCCAGAGGCTGTAGGGGCGAGCTTGCTCGCGATCGTTACGGCCGAATGCAGAATGCAGCAGGCAGGCTTTTACCGAAGGCAACGAGCCGACGGTTTCGGGTGTCCGGAGCCCGGAACCGCCGGCTGGCTCCCTTCGGTCGCAAGCCGGCCTACGACGCATTCCCTGCGACGACCCTCGATCCCTCATTCCGCGGGATTATTCACCAGCCGCCCGACCGGGCCGCCGATTTCGTAGCCGACGATTTCGGTCTTCGTATCGGGGCGGATGTATTTCACGTCTCCGCGCGGGCCCGCGCCACTGATTATCAGTACCCCGGATTCACTAGCCTCGTTGGCCTCGAGGTCGTGCTCGTCGACCATCGCGGACGCGCCCTGCGCGCTGAGTGCCGTCACGAGTGCCGTGGCGAACATTGCGGCCGTGAGGCCGGAATTACGGGTGTTACGAGCGTTTGCGGTTTTCATGATATCGATCTCCTGAGACTGAAGTTGTGCCATGTGGCAATTCGTAGTCTGGAGATCAGCACCCGCATGCGTAATTGGCGGTTCTACGTAAGCGCTTCCACGTAGCCCGCGTGCAACGGGGCAATCAGGTCCCGCAGAACGTGTGCTGGACGACCTCCTGCGGCCTCGGCGGCTGCGCCAGTTCAGCGTGTTCCGGGTGATCCTCGAACGGGCTCGCGAGGACCTCGAGCAGCCGCTCCATGGGGGTGAAATCATCTTCCCGCATGGCCGCATCGATGGCCTGCTCGACGCGGTGATTGCGCGGGATATACGCGGGGTTGGTGGCGCGCATGGTCGTGCGGCGTGTGTCGTCATCACTGTTCTCCGCCACCAGCCGTTCGCGCCACTGCTCGGCCCAGGCGTCGAATGCGGCCGGGTCCTCGAACAGCGCCCTCACCGTCCCGTCATTACCGGTGTCATCGCGCTCCAGATCCGCCAGGCGCCGGAACGTCAGCGTAAAGTCGGCGCCCTGGTCGGCCATGCGCTTGAGCAGATCCATCGCGAGATCGACATCACCTTCGTGCTCGGTCGCCAACCCGAGCTTGCGCCGCAGCAGCCCGTGGTAGGTCTCCTCGAACCGCGGCGCATAGTGATCGAGCGCAGCGCGTGCGGCCTCGATCGCTTCGTCCTCGTCAGCAGCCAGCAGCGGCAACAGCGTCTCCGCGAACTGGGCGAGATTCCAGTGCGCGACACGGGGCTGCTGGTTGTAGGCGTAGCGCCGCTGGACATCGATCGAACTGAACACCGTGGCCGGGTGATAGGTATCCATGAACGCGCACGGACCGTAGTCGATGGTCTCGCCCGCGATGGACACGTTGTCCGTGTTCATGACCCCGTGGATGAACCCGACACCAAGCCAACCGGCGACCAGATCGGCCGTGCGGGTCACGACCTCGATCAGCAGCGAGGCATAGGGATTGTCGTGGTCGGCGACTTCCGGGTAGTGGCGTTCGATGACGTAGTCGGCGAGCGCACGGACGGATTCATGATCGCCGCGGCGATAGAAGTATTCGAAGGTCCCGACACGGACGTGACTGGTGGCAACGCGTGTGAGCACGGCACCGGGTTCGACCTGTTGGCGGTAGACGGGCTGTCCCGTCGCGACCATGGCCAGGGCGCGCGTGGTCGGGATGCCGAGACCGGCCATGCCCTCGCTTACGAGGTATTCGCGCATGACCGGACCAATCGAGGCACGCCCGTCGCCGGCCCGCGAGAACGGCGTCAGGCCCGCGCCCTTGAGCTGCACGTCGCGGCGCCGACCGCCACGATCGTGCAGTTCGCCGAGCAGCACGGCACGGCCATCGCCGAGGCTGGGAACGAAGGTTCCGAACTGGTGACCGGCATAGGCCAGCGCCAATGGTTCGGCCCCGTCCGGCACCCGATTGCCGCCCAGGATCTCGACGCCCTCGGGAGACGACAGTGCGTCCGCATCAAGCCCAAGCTCCCAAGCCAGCGGCCGGTTGATCCGGATCAGCTTCGGCGCGGCCACCGGTGTGGGGGCCACTTTGGCGTAGAAGCCTTCGGGCAGGCGGAGATAGGTATTGTCGAGCGTGAACGTCGCGGCCGGGGCCGTCTCGGCGGTGCTCATGATGGGCTGACCTCCGTTGGACCGGCGCGCTCCGCGCCGGCACATGGCAATTTCCGACTGATTCGGTGAGGAATTGCCCATATTGTGCGGGCGCAGGCCGCCGCCTTCAACGGGCTTGCCCAGGACCCGGACCGCCCCTGTACGCGGCGCTTTAAACGTAGGCCGGTTTTCCCCGGCGCCCCTACCTCTCGGCGATGCATCGCCACACGCCGCCGGGGAATGCCGGCATTGCGCGGTTAGATGCTTCGGGCCGGTATGTACCGTCATGGACCGCGCAAAGCCGACCTACGTGTCCGGGCATTCAAGACCCGCGTATATTACCTCCGCCGCCGTGGCAGAAAAGCGCGCGTTCGCCTTCGGCGAAAACGCGCCTATGATCCCCTCAGCCCATCGCCCATCGCCCATCGCCCATCGCCCATCGTCCCTGGTCCCTGGTCCCTGGTCCTCGGCCCTCCGCCCTCAGCCCTTCTCTACCTCCCCCCAAACGGCCGCAACCGCTCGAGCAGCACCGGCAGCAGCGCGAGGTTGCTCACAAGTGCGAGCACCATCGCCAGACCCGTCAGGAGCCCGAAGTAGATGGTCGGCATGAAGTTGGACAGCGTCAGGATCGAGAAGCCGAGCGTGACGATGACGGTCGTGTAGACCATGGCGCGTCCGACCTCGCGATGGGTGGTTTCGGCGGCGGTCGCGTTGGTCGCGCCCGCCCGGACCTCGGTCTGGAAGCGGTCGACATAGTGGATGGTGTCATCGACCCCGATGCCGATCACGATCGCGGCGATGGTCATGGTCATGATGTCGAGCGGCAGTCCAGCCCAGCCCATGCTGCCAAGCACGAGGCTCGCCGCCATAGCGGTCGGGAGTGGTCCGATCAACGCCATGCGCAGCGAGCGATAGAGCGCGCCGAACATCAGCATGATGGCCGCGAATACGATCGCCAGCGTGACGACCTGCGAATGGAGCAGGCTCTGCATCACGTTGTTGTACAGCACGAGCATGCCGGAGAGCGTGATCTGCTCCGGCTTGATATCGAAGCGCTGCGGCAGCTCCGTGCGGATCCGTTCGAGCAGTTGATCCCGGTTGAGGCCGGGCAGCGAATCGACCACCCGGATGTCGAACCGGATCTGGTTGCCGTCCGCCGTCATGTAGGGATCGATCAGCTGCTGGCGCAGTTCGTCCGGGACCCGGTTATAGAGGATGCCGAGCTCGAACGGCTCGAGCGGCTCGCCGTCATTGAGTTCCAGCACCATCTCCCACGCGGTCCCCATCGACAGGATCTTGCCGGTCGCATCCAGGCTCTCGAGATAATCCTGGATCTCGGTGAGCCGCTCGAGGGCATTGGCGTTGTACCAGTAGCCCTGCGCCGGCGTCGGCTCGGCGTCGATGCCCATTTCCTTATCGAACGCGCGCGTTTCCTCGTAATCCTCGATGAAGCCCTGCGGCGCATCGATGACGACATCGAGCGGTGTGGTGCCGCCGAGCTCCTGATCGATCAGCGCCATGCCCTGATAGATCTCGGTGTCCTCGTGGAAATAGTCGATGAAGCGGTTCTCGACCGTCAGCCGCAGCGCGCCGGCGATGCCGAGCGCCGTGAGGGCGATGAATACGATCGCCGTCGTCCCCGGGCGCCGGTGCACCACGTGCGCGATGCCGAGATTGACCGTGCCCGCCCAGTCGCGCTTCGCGTGCGGTATCGGGGCCGGCTTCAGCGGGGCCAGCAGCGAGGGGAACAGCATGAAGGTCAGCAGGAACGCGGCGACGACCGAGCACAACATCATCAGGCCGAAGTCCATTACCGGACGGATATCGGCGAACATCAGCGAGCCGAAGGAGAGCGCCGTCGTGAGGGAGGTGAACACCGACGGTTTGAATTTGCTGTGCAACGTCTGGCGGATGAGTTCCCGCTGCCCGACGGCCCCTTCATGGGCATGCAGTTCCCGGTAACGCACGATCAGGTGGACGATCAGCGACAGCGTGATGATCAGTACGAGCGAGATGAAGTTCGAGGAGACGACCGTGACCGGCCAGCCCATCAGGCCGATCCAGCCGACCATCGCCACGACGACGCTGGCGCAGATCGCGGATGGGATTACCACCCAGCGGGTGCGGCGGAACGCCACCGCCAGCAGCACGATAATGAACAGGCCGACACCGACACCGAAGGTACGGATATCGCTGCGCACGAAATCGATCATGTCGACCGCGATCATCGGCACGCCGCCAAGATGAATTGTCGGCGGATCGCGATAGCGCTCCAGGATTTCGCGGATCTCCGCGATATCTTCTTCCATCCAGGTCTGCAGCTGGTCCTGGCGTTCACTGAACGCGCGCTCGACATCCTCCAGTTCCGCGCGGCCCTCGGCATCGAGCTCGCCCGCATCGCGCTGTTCGCGCAGTTCCCGGCGGCGATCGACCAGCTCGTTGAAGCGCTCATCCGACTCGAACTGAACCAGCATAGCCGTGGTCTTGGCGTCATCGCTGAGGATGAGGTCGCTGTAGATTGGGCTGGTCAGGAATTCCTCGCGCGCCTGCTCCATGGACACGCCCGGGTCGCGCAGGGTCGGCGCGCCCTCCTGCAGGGTGTCGAAGTTGACACCCTCGCCCTGCACCAGCGGCACGTCGAGCAGGCTCGTGATCGAGGCGACCCGATCGATCGCGCTCAGCTCATCCCGTAGCGATTCGATCGTGTCCAGCGTGTCGTCGCTGAACAGCGGCCCCTCCGGCGTGAAGGTCACGAAGACGAAATCGTCCGATCCGTAACGCTGGCGAATGGTTCGATATTCCTCCAGATCCGCGTCCCCTTCGAGCATCAGAGACTCGGCCGAGGCATCGAGTTCGAAGTGCCGGGCCTGATGGATCGCCCCTGCGAGCAGGACGGCTACGGCGATCAGCACGAGGAACGGACGGTCGAGCACCAGTCGGTAGCAGGCGTTGATGAGCCGTTTGGGCATGCGCGGTGTTCCTTCTTCGGGGGGCGCCAAGGGTAACTGTTGCGGGTGCCGGCGTCGCGTGACGCCGGTGGTTGCCAGGGGTCGTCAGGGCGCCGGGGCGGTATAACCCAACGTTGTAAGTACAGAGATATTCATTCCTTTATCTTCCGCACGCCACACGCCATATTGCACGGTGTCAGGCCGTGGATCCCGCGGCCGCACCGGTAACAGGCGTGGAGGCGCAATGGGCGACGTGGTCGCATTCGACAACGACAGTGGGCCCCTCGATACCGCCGCGGCGGATCGCCAGCTCGTGGATCGGGATGCCGAGGCTCGCGTCGCCTGGACCCTTGAGCATTTCCCGGACCACACGATCCTGTCATCCAGCTTCGGCGCACAGTCGGCGGTCCTGCTGCATATGGCCAGCAGCCAGCAATCCGACCTGCCAGTGGTGCTGATCGACACCGGATACCTGTTTCCGGAGACCTACCGTTTCGTCGATGAACTGACCGAGCGGCTCAGACTCAATCTCAAGGTGTATCGACCGGACCTCAGCCCCGCCTGGCAAGAGGCCCGCCACGGGCGCCTCTGGGAACAGGGCGTCGACGGCCTGCAACGGTACAACCGGATGAACAAGGTCGAGCCGATGCAGCGCGCCCTGGACGACCTCCGTGCGACCGCGTGGCTGTCGGGCATCCGCCGCGACCAGTCGAACAGTCGCGCAGAGCGCGCGTTCGTCGAGCAACAGAGCGGGCGCGTGAAGGTACACCCGATCCTCGACTGGAACGATCGCGATATTTTCCGCTATCTCAAGGCCTACGATCTGCCCTATCACCCGCTGTGGCACGAGGGCTACGTCTCGATCGGCGATGTACACACCACCCGGCGCCTGGCCGACGGCATGGAGGCCGAACAGACCCGATTCTTCGGGCTCAAGCGCGAGTGCGGGCTGCATACGCAGGTGTAAGACCGCGACGTTGCCTGGCGCAACGAGACGTTTGGATCGCGAGCAAGCTCGCTCCTACCGCTCCGGATTCGCCTTTGCGGTGGCTTGAAGGCTGTAGGAGCGAGCTTGCTCGCGATCTCTTGAGGATCCGCTCGCTAGGCCGCCACAGACCTACTTCTGCACGTACTCGCCGTCCGGCGTGCGGAACCAGACGCCTTCGGAAACTCTTTCCAGGATCTGTTTCGCGTAGACGCGTCCGACCTGATCGACCGGGACATCCTGGGCCTCGGCGCGCTCTTTATAGATTTCGCGGCGCTTGGCGTTGACCTCCTCCACGACCCGGCGCGCCTCGGCGCTGCCGCTTTCACGGATCTCCACGAAGCCGTCGTAGCGCTCGGCGATGACCCCGCTGGCGCGCAGGGCATCGAGGTCGGCTGCCATGGCCGGGACGGCGCCGAATACGGCGATCAGGAGCAGTGCAGTGATCAGGGTGGCGCGGCGGATCATGTGGGGCTCCGTACCGGTGACCGGTTTCAGAACAGGTCCGGGTTCTGTGCGATGTCCTGTTCGGCCTTCTCTTCCAGCTTCACACGGACTTCTGCGTCGAGTTTCACGTTCAGGTTGATCGTGATCGGTTCCTCGGGTGCCCGCATCTGTACGGTCGGCGTGCAGCCGGCGACGAGCAGCGACACCAGTGCGCCAATGGCAATCCGTATGGGAATCATGCGGGACAATGTGCGCTCTCCATTCGCCGGTGGAGGACAGACCGGCCAATCCGGGGTCAATCGTTATCCTGACCGATACCGCCCGGTGCGGCAACACCGGGACGGACCGATTATTGCGATTGCGCATTGCGCAGCTGCAGGTGGCGCTCGATCAGTTCATCGGTCAGCTCGCGGCCACGCGCGACCGCCTCGAGCAACGGTTCCACATCGCCGGTGATGGCGATATTGAAATCGAACGGGTGGCCGTCCAGCACGTCCGGGTTACTCCCCTGCATCTGGACATCGACCCGGCTCGCACTGGCGAGTTCCCGCACGAGATCGATCTCGATCTTCTCGTAGTCGAAATCACGGAGCGCCTGCAGCATCAGATCGACCGTGCGGTCGGTATCGGCCAGGGCCCGCTCGGCACGCTCCGAGCGATAGCGCACGTGGCCATCCAGACCGCGCAGACGGCCATCGCGGATCGCGACGCCCTCGTCCGTGATGAACAGCGGTATCGGCCCCGAGAGCTGGCCGCGGCCCTTAAGGCCGTTGATGGACAGACGCTCGAGCAGTTTCGCCAGCGAGACGCCTTCCACCAGGACCGTCGGATCATACACCTGGGCGAAGGGGTCGAAGCGCCAGTTCCGGACCGCGACCTTGCCCTCGATCACCCGACCCTCGGCCGCGATCACATGGATACCGGGCCCGCTGCCCGGGAAGCGCTCGACGCCGAACTCCAGCGTCGGCTGATCGACCCGCAGGCCGGCGTCGATGAAATCCGCCTCCAGGCGCTGTGGCCGTGCCGTGCGGGGCGGGCGCAGGCCGTCGAGCTGCAGTTCGCCGCGCAGTCCGCTCACGGTGGCGGTATCCATGCTGATATCCATATCGTCGATCGCGGCCGTGGCGGTGCCGTCAACACCATCCCCACCCCAGCTGATCCGGGCACGGCCGCGGGCGCCGCCCTCGGCCTCGATCCGTTGACCCAGTACCGGCAGCACATCCCGCGGCTGGAGCCCGTCCGGGCTGAACGCGAAATCGGCGATCTGGATATTGAGCACGCCGGCCGCGGCATCCGGCAGGGCCTGGCCGGAGAACGTGAACGGGAGCTCGCCGTCGGCCAGACGCCCCTGACCGTTCAGCGCCAGTCCATCCGGTCGCCGGGTCACGCTGCCGCCGAACGCGATGGGCGCGACCAGCGGTTCGGGGCCGGACTGATGGACACGTGCTACACCGAAACTCAGCCAGTCGTTGGCGGCACGCGGTCGCAGACGGCCGGCAATGCCGTCGATGCGGAGCTCATGTCTGGGCAGGTGGGCGCCATACCCGTTGGCACGGATCGCCAGCGGCAGGATATCCGCATCGTCACCCGCTACCTCGACGGAACCCCCACTGAGCACGACACTGCCGAGCGGGCCAGGGACATCCGATCCGGTCTCGAAGCGGACTTCATCCGTGACCAGCTCGAGGCGGTAATCGGGCTGTTCATCGACACGCAGGATGCCATCGGTCAAACGGGCCACGACCGGTGCGGCACTGCGCAGCCCCTGCGGCAATGCGAGGCGCCCGGCCTCAACCCGGCCTTCACCGCGCAGCGCCACGCGGATGCGGCCGTCATTGGCGGCGATCGCGAGGGGCAGGCGCAGACGCAGTGAACGCGCCTCGAGGTCGCCCCGCGCCAGTACCGGCAGATCAACACTGAGATCGAGTTCGCCGGTCGGCGCGTCGAGCAGATTTTCGATACCGCCGACGAGGGCGAAACGATCGACAGCGATGCTACCCACCCGCAGGGAACGGGCATCGACCGTCGCATCGGGCATCGCGAACGCGCGCAGGCGGTAGTCTTGGCCCAGTACCCCGTCGAGACGCGCATCGATGTCGACTGCACCGGGCTGATCCGGCCAGTCGACCGTAAACCGCGGCAACCCATCGAGGCGGATACCGCCACCATCACCGGCCGGCGTGGCGTGCAGCCAGTCCCCCGCCTGCCAGCGGAACCGGACCGGACCGGTCAGCAGCGACCGGGCGGCGGCGGGCGGCGACAACCGCGACCACAGCGGCTCCGCGATCCGCCCGATCCGCAGTTCGCCGCTATCATGGGTGGCCACGCGCAGGCGGCCATCCCCGGCCTGCCAGTCCCCGGCGGCGTCCAGATCGAGGCCCTCGAATCGGGCGTTCATCGCGAGACCGCGGGCCTCAACCTGGTAGTCACCCTGCCAGTCGCCGGCGATCATGGCCGTGAGCCCCCCGGCGATACCGTCCGCCACGGAGCCGGCCGCGATGCGGCCGGTCGCGCTGCCCGCGAGTTCAACATGCCCGGCGCTCGGCGGGGCCCCCGGCAGGAAGGCCCAGGGGAGGTCCGCGGCTGCGGGCATACCGACGCGGTACTCCACCCGGCTGCGTGCCTCGCCGAGGGGGTCGTCGACGCGGCCACTGAGTTCGACCTCGAAGCCGTCGTTCTCGCGCAGGCGGGCACTCCCGGTGATGTCGTCGCCGTCATAGCGTGCCGAGGCCTCGCCCTCGACAACCAGGCGGTTATTGACGATGCCGGCGTCTATCCGGGCCGAACGCGGCCCCGCGGGGCCACCCTCGATATCGGCATCGATGGAGGCGACCCAGCGCCCGAGCGGCGACTCGATCGCAATCCGGGCATCCCGCAGGTTCAGGCTGGGCACGGCGGTGAGCCCGGCGATCCCATCGCCCGCGGTCAGCGGCCCTTGCGTGTCACCCGGGCCTTGCGGCATCCCCGCGACCCGCAGCGCGCCGTCGACGCGCTGGAGTCGTGCCGAGAGGCCGGTGAGGGAGATCTCGAGGTGGTCGATATCACCGCGCCACAGTCGCAGCGGTGCGAAGCGCGCCGAGATGCGATCGAGCGAGGGACCATCCTCACCAGCCAAAACGAAGCGTGCGATCCGGATCCGGTTCCAGCCGAGTTCCGTGATCTCGAACTCGGCGTCCGGGAAACCCGCGCGATCCAGACGCTCGGTCAGCAAATGCGTGACAATCGGGATACGGAACGCCCAGCCGATTGCCGCGGCGATTGCCACAGCAAAGACTACCCCCACGCCCGCATACAGGATCCCGCGCATCGTTAGCCCCCGCCGGGCGCCGCGCAGGGCGCCCCGAACGTCGATCGAGGCGGCCCGTCACATTCAGCGGGCCGCCGACACGGACGCTACTGTCGCACAGTCGCGGGGGTGTTTTCCCGTTATCGCGGGAAATCGCTCACTTCACGGTGATCACCGAGCAATCCGCGCCGTGCGCTATCCGGTGCGAAACGCTGCCGCCGAGTGCGCCCATGAGATCGGACAGACCACGACTGCCCATGACGATCAGGTTGCTGTTTTCCTCTTTGGCGGTTTCGAGGATTCGTTTGGCGGCATGACCGTTCTTGAATACCACCCGGACACGATCATGCCCTACGCCGTGCTCGTGCAACTGCTCGGTGGAGCGCCGAACGATTTTGTCGGCGAGGTATTCCAGCATCCGCTGGCGCTGATCACCGCTGTCTTCGGGCTGGAGCATGGCGGCGAGCTCCGACGGCACGTTCGCGACCCATGGATACTGGCCGTGGCCACGTTCGGCGACGTGCTCGACCTCGGCCATGTGCTCCCGGGCCTCATCCAGCCGCGCTGGATCGATCACATGCAGGACAACGACCTCAGCTGCGTATTTCGAGGCCAGATCGCCGGCTATTGCGGCCGCCCTGAGCGCGTGGTCCGAACCGTCAACGGGCAAAAGCATACGATTGAACATCCGACACCTCCGAAGCGCCGCGCCCGCTCCGCGCGGAGACGGCGGGTTTGATTGGTTTACCATCGCTAGCCTAGCGCTTGTCCGCGACTGATCTGTTGCTCCAGATCAAATCCGCGCGTGTTTACGCACCACCTGCAGCTCAGCCGTGTGGAATGCGCGGGCCTCGCCACCGGTTTCGGCCCCATCATACCGCCCGAGCGCCCGGGCATGGGCGAAAAAGCCCCTGGCGGGCAGGCCATCACCCACCCGGCTCACGACCGACGCCGCCCGCAGCGGGCGGCCCGCAGCGGCGTCCTCGCTCATGCTCGCCTCGAGAGCGAGTGCGAGGCGATGAATGGTCTGCGGGGGCTCCAGCCCCAGCGCCAGCGCGGCCTCCTGATAGGTGGCCGTGCGGCCCTCCCGGGCAAGCGTATCCAGATAGCCCGAGAGCGCGTCCGGATCGACGGGCGGCTTGCCACTGTCACTCACGATCGGTCCCCTGCCCGTTCTCTGCTCACTGCTGGCGGTACTGTTGATCGCCAAACAGGATCTCGCGCGCTTTTTCGTCAAAGCCGGTTCCCGACTTGCCCTGATCGCGTGCCTCGGCCAGGACCTCGAGTGCACGCTGGACGGCGGGGCGCTCACCGATCGTCTCGAACCACCGTTTGAGATTCGGGAACTCGGCGAGATCCTGCCCCTGGCGCTCGTGCGGACGCACCCACGGCCAGCTCGCCATGTCGGCGATCGAGTATTCGCCGGCCAGGTATTCGCTCTCGCCCAGACGCCGATCCATCACGTTATAGAGCCGGTAGACCTCGCTGGTATAGCGCGTAATCGCGTAGTCGATGGTTTCCGGCGCGTAATTGCAAAAATGGTGCGCCTGGCCGGCCATCGGGCCGAGGCCACCCATCTGGAACATCAGCCACTGCAGCATGCTGTAATACGCGGCCGGCTCCTCGGGGATGAAACGCCCGCTCTTCTCGGCCAGATAAATCAGGATCGCGCCGGACTCGAACAGCGACAACGGCTCGCCACCCGGCCCCTCGGGATCGATGATGGCCGGCATCTTGTTGTTCGGCGCGATTTTCAGGAACTCGGGGTCGAACTGGTGACCGCGGGTGATGTTCACCGGCTCGACCTCGTACGGCAGGCGCGATTCTTCCAGCATGATAGTGATCTTGTGGCCGTTCGGCGTGGGCCAGTAGTACAGTTTGATCGGTTGCTGTTGGCTCATTCGGTCGACCTCCGACTCGGAAACGGGTCCACCCATCTTTCGCACAGGTTCACGGCGACGCCACTGGCAACCGCCGTCATCTATTTGCGCGCACGCGCCGCCGCCACCAGTGGGCCGATGTCCGCACCGTAGGCGAACACGTGGAAGCCGTCCTGCGCGCGCATCCAGTCGCAGGCGGCCACCCGGGTGACGAAATCGCGGGGATCGGGCAGGCGCGAGCGCAGTATGCGGAAGATCAGGTCCAGGTTCGGCCGGTTCAGGGCGCGCAGGCTCCGTTCGGACAGGATTTCGGCACGGGCGCTGCGCAGCACTGAAGCAAGCGCCTTGCGTGGCACCTCGGCCATGACCCCGACGTGGATGGGCACGGTGACACCTGCCTGGCGCACCGTCTCGCCCCAGCGGCACATGTTGTCCGCGTCGAAGCTCGCCTGCGTGATGACGCGCTGGGCACCGGCAGCCTGCTTGCCGCAGAGGATCGACGCGCTCTTGCGACGATGCGCTTCGTTGGTGCGCGTAAAGTAATCTTCCGGATATGCGCCGACCGACACGTGGATGTCGTTGGCGCGCAACACCGTGATGATCTCATCGAGGGCGTGTGCGCCATTGCCGTGCCCGGGGTTGCCGGAGACGGCCAGCACGCGGTCGAGGCCATTGCGCGCCAGCAGCTTGGCGGCGTCGTGCGGGTCCGCGATCCGGTTCGCCGGCGCGTGGACGGTCACGGGCCCCTTGACGCCGGCCGCCCGCCCCACCGCCTCCTCGAAGGTGTCGATGCAGGGCATCAGGACTTCATCGACACCGGCGTCGAGCAGGTTGCGTGCGCTTTTCGGCCCCAGGGCTTCCGCACTGAGCAACATGACATCCTCCGCGAGACGTGGGTGTCCGACCCTTCGTTTGCAACGCGGTTCCGGTGGCGCTCCGGACTCCGTGCACCGCGCTCACCGCCCCGGTGCAGCCTCTCAGCCGAGCCACCGCCGCGCGTTGCGGAACATGCGCAGCCACGGCCCGTCCGCGCCCCACTCCGGGGGATGCCACGAATACTGCACCGTGCGGAACGCACGCTCCGGATGCGGCATCATGATGGTGACACGCCCATCCGTGCTGGTGAGGCCGGTCACGCCGCAGGGGGAACCGTTGGGGTTCCACGGCCAGGTCTCGGTTGTCTGCCCCCAGGGATCCACATAGCGCAGGGCGACCGTATCCATTGCCACCGGGCCGCCGCCGCCCCAGCTGGCGCAGCCTTCGCCGTGCGCAACCGGCACCGGCAGCCGCGAGCCTTCCATCCCGGCGAGGAACAGCGACGCCGATGACAGCACCTCGACCATCGACAGCCGGGCCTCGAACTGCTCGGAGCGGTTGCGCACAAACGTCGGCCAGTTATCGGCGCCGGGGATCAGGTCGCGCAGTTGCGCCAGCATCTGGCAGCCGTTGCATACGCCAAGCGAAAACGTATCCGCACGCGCAAAGAAGGCAGCGAACTCATCCCGCGTGCGCTCGTTGAAGCGGATCGATCGCGCCCAGCCACCGCCGGCGCCGAGCACGTCGCCGTAGGAGAAGCCACCACAGGCGGTGATGCCGGCGAAATCGGTCAGCGACACGCGGCCCGCGCTCAGGTCACTCATATGGACGTCAACGCTCTCGAACCCGGCACGGTCGAAGGCCGCGGCCATCTCGTTCTGACCGTTGACGCCCTGCTCGCGCAGGACCGCCATCCGCGGTCGCGCGCCGCCGATCAAGGGGGCGGCGATATCCTCCTGCGGATCGAAGCCGACACTCGGGCGTAACCCCGGATCGCTCCCGGTGACGATGCTCTCGTATTGCTCCTCGGCGCACTCCGGATTGTCCCGCAGCGACTGCATCCGGTAGCTCGTCTCGTGCCAGGCGCCGTGCAGGCTGGCGCGGTCGGCCTCGAAGACGCCGACACCGCCATGACGGAATCGGATCATGCCGTCCGTGGTCGGATGACCCAGCGAGTGGACCAGCGCTTCGAGACCATGGCGGGCAAGGATCGCGTCGACCTCGGCGCGGCGCCCCGCGCCGATCTGCACGACCGCACCGGCCTCCTCGGCGAACGCCGCCGCCAGCGGCGATTCGCCGAGCGCATCCAGATCGATCGACAACCCAGTGCCGCCCGCCAGTGCCATCTCGCAGAGCGTCGTGAACACACCCCCGTCCGAGCGGTCGTGGTAGGCGTGCAGCAGGCCGGCCCGGGTCAGTTCCTGGACTGCCGCGAAGAACGTGGTCAACCGATCGGGCTCGTCGACATCCGGTGCGCCCTGACCGGTGACACTGTAGACCTGCGCCAGCGCCGAGCCGCCCAGGCGGTTGCGCCCGGCGCCGAGATCGATCGCCAGCAGATCCGTCTCCGGATCAGCATCCAGCTGCGGCGTCAACGCGCGGCGGACGTCATCCACAGGCGCGAACGCCGTCACGATCAGCGACAGCGGCGCCTGCATGCGGTGGTCGCCGTCGTCATCCCGCCAGACGGTCTGCATCGACAGCGAATCCTTGCCGACCGGGATCGCAATGCCGAGGCGCGGGCACAGTTCGGCGCCGACCGCGCGGACCGTGTCGTAGAGCGCGGCATCATCGGCGTCCGCGCCGGTGGCCGCCATCCAGTTGGCCGAGAGCCGGATATCGCCGATCCGCTCCACCGGTGCCGCGGCGATGTTGGTGACCGCCTCGGCTACGGCCATGCGCCCGGAGGCCGGCGCATCGAGCACGGCCGAGGGGGTGCGCTCGCCCATCGCCATGGCCTCGCCCGTATAACCGCTGAAGCCGGCCACCGTAACCGCGCAGTCGGCCACGGGGACCTGGCGCGGGCCTACCATCTGGTCACGGCAGACAAGACCGCCGACCGTGCGGTCGCCGATCGTGATCAGGAATTCCTTGCTGGCCACGGCCGGAAGACGCAGCACGCGCCAGGCGGCTTCGGTGAATTCGATGCTTTCCGTGTCGAGCGCCGAACCGGCGCTCGCGTGCCGCACGACATCGCGATGCATCTTCGGCGGCTTGCCGAGCAGCAGTTCCATCGGGATATCGACCGGATCGTCGCCGTGCTCGCGATCCGCCAGGTGCAGCCGCCGCTCGGCGGTCGCCTCGCCGAGAACGGCCCACGGGCAGCGCTCGCGCTCGCACAGCGCGCGGAATATTCCCTCGTCCTCGGGCCGGATCGCCAGCACATAGCGCTCCTGGGATTCGTTGCACCAGATCGCCAGCGGCGACATGCCCGGTTCATCGTTCGGGATCGCGCGCAGTTCGAGTTCGCCGCCACGATCCGAATCGTCGAGGATCTCGGGGATGGCGTTCGACAGCCCACCCGCGCCGACGTCGTGGACCGAGAGGATCGGATTGGCGTCGCCCAGATTGCAGCAGCGGTCGATCACCTCCTGCGCGCGGCGCTGCATCTCGGGGTTGCCACGCTGGACCGAGGCGAAGTCCAGCTCCGCATCGCTGGCGCCGCTGGCGACGGACGAGGCCGCCCCGCCGCCGAGACCGATGCGCATGGCCGGGCCGCCCAGCACGGTCACGCGCGCCTTCTCGGGCAGTTCGCGTTTATGGACATGCATGGGCCGGACGTTGCCCATGCCGCCGGCGATCATGATCGGCTTGTGGTAGCCACGCAGCCGCTCGCGGCCGTCGGCGTCCGCGACCGCCTGCTCATAGGTGCGGAAGTAGCCGCAGAGGTTCGGGCGCCCGAACTCGTTATTGAACGCGGCCGCGCCGATCGGGCCGTCCAGCATGATCTCCAGCGCGCTCGCCAGCCGCTCCGGGTGGCCGCGCCGGTCCTCCCAGGGCTGGGCGAAATCCGGGATGTGCAGATCGGATACCGAAAAGCCGCAGAGCCCGGCCTTGGAGCGCGCGCCCGTGCCCGTCGCCGCCTCGTCGCGGATCTCGCCGCCGGCGCCGGTCGCCGCGCCCGGGAAAGGCGATATCGCGGTGGGATGGTTGTGCGTCTCCACCTTGATCTGCATCGGCGCCCGCTCGCCGATGTAGCCGTAGATCCCGCTCTCGGGATCGACAAGGAAACGTTCGGCCTCGGCGCCGTCGAGCACGGCGGCGTTGTCGCTGTAGGCGGAGAGGATGCCGTCGGGCGCGGCCTCATAGCTCGCCTGGATCATCCGGAACAGGGAGCGGTCCATGCGCACGCCGTCGATGGTCCAGTCCGCGCGGAAGATCTTGTGCCGGCAGTGCTCCGAGTTCGCCTGGGCGAACATCATCAGTTCGACATCGCTCGGATTGCGCCCGAGCTCACCGTAGCGCTCGACCAGGTAATCGATCTCGTCCTCCGCCAGCGCCAGCCCGAGCTCGTCATTGGCCGTCTCCAGCGCGCGCCGCCCCCCCTCGGTGAGCGGGACGTGGCGCAGACGCTCCGGCGCGCTCGCGGCGAACAGCGCGGCGGCGGACTCCGGGTCGTCGAGTACCGCTTCGGTCATGCGATCGTGCAGCAGATCGGCGATCTCCCGCGCCGCGTCGGGCGACAGGACCCGGCCGTTGTCGGTGATCCGCCAGGCGACGGTCCGCTCGACACGCTGCACGCAGTCAAGGCCACAGTTGTGCAGGATATCGGTCGCCTTCGACGACCACGGCGAAACCGTACCCGGCCGCGGGGCCACGATCAGCGAGATGTCGGCCGTGTCCGCGAACGCCTCTTCCTCGCCGTAATCGAGCAGCGCCTCCAGGCGCGCATGCTCGTCCGCATCGGGGTCGCGCGTGGTAGCGACGAAATGCAGGTGGAACGCCTCGATCTCCTCCAGCCCCGGCAGCCGTGCTTCGATCCGCTCCCGCAGTTTGCTGAGCCGGAACTCGGAAAGGGCGGCGCGGCCGGGCAGGCAGAGCATGGGCGGATCTCCGTGGGCGTTGGCGTGGAGGAGGCGCGCATGATAAAGCAAGCGGGCCCCCGCCGGCACCGGTTGCGGACTGGCCGGTCCCCCCTGCGCCCGCCCGCAAGCGTCCAGCTGGTTGAAACCGCCGCGAACGGGTACCATATAAGGTGTTCCACGGGGGCGACATGGCTTCGACGTGGATCGCGAAACCGGAGGTGCATGCCGAGGTGCAGTGACCTCGTAAACAACGCTGCAACTAAAGATAGTTGCCAACGACGACAACTACGCTCTCGCGGCCTAAACAGCCGTGAGCCTCGGACTTCTGCCTGCCCGTGGGCGGATTCATCCGGGGTCGCCAAACACGGGATCGCGGTGAGGCCTCCCCCGGGCCGATCCGTTAAAACCCCAGGGGGTCGCTGTCCGGTTCGCCTGCCCGTCGGCTTACCGGATGGCTAAACACAATAGACGCGGCTAAGCATGTAGGACCAAAGGCGGAGGATCCGCGGACGGGGGTTCAACTCCCCCCGCCTCCACCAAATATCTCCCGAATCGATGACCAGGGCGGGCATTCAGGCCCGCCCTGGCCATTTCTCACCTCACATCGCTCGCACGGCCGTAACCGAGGCGCCGATCACGTACGGGTTCGCTCACCAGTCCCTTTACGAGAGCGTAACAGGCGACCATCAGCACCACCGTGAACGGCAGACCGGTGGATACCGCCGCGCTCTGCAAGGCCTTCAGGCCGCCACCCAGCAGCAGGGCAATGGCGATCGCCCCCTCGATGATTGCCCAGAAAATCCGCTGCGACCTGGGCGCATCAACCTTGCCGCCGGCGGTGATGGAGTCGATTACGAGCGACCCCGAGTCCGAGGAGGTCACGAAGAATACGATCACCAGCACGATACCGACGGTCGAGGTTATCGTGGCAAGCGGCAGCTCACCGAGCATCACGAACAGCTGCAGCTCGAGGGCGGCGTCCTGAACGTCCTCGACGCCGTGGGTGAGCACCTGGTCGATGGCGGTGCCGCCGAACGCGGTGATCCACACGATGGCGACCAGGGTCGGCACCAGAAGTACCGCGATCAGGAATTCGCGTACGGTGCGACCACGGCTGACGCGGGCGATGAACATGCCGACGAAGGGTGACCAGGAGATCCACCACGCGAGATAGAACGCCGTCCAGCCCTGGGTGAAGTTGGCATCCGCACGCCCGAAGGGATTCGACAGCGCCGGCAGGTGGACGACATATGATGCCAGGCTCTTGAATATGCCGGTAGCGATCAACAGGGTCGGACCGACCGTGATCAGGAAGATCAGGAGCAGCGCCGCCAGCACCATATTCAACTGGGAGAGCCGCTGCACGCCCTTTTCCACGCCCAGCACGATCGATCCCAGCGCGACGGCGGTGACCCCCATTACTAGCAGCACCATCGTCGTATTGGTATCGGGTACGCCGAAGAGATAACTCAGCCCGGCCGTCGCCTGGGACGCCCCGAGACCAAGCGATGTCGCCAGACCGAACAGCGTCGCGAAGACCGCGAGGATGTCGATGGCGTGGCCCGGCCAACTCCAGATGCGCTCCCCGAGCACCGGGTAGAAGATCGAGCGCATGGTCAACGGCAGACCTTTGTTGAAGGCAAAGATGGCCAACGCCAGACCGACAATGGCGTAGCTTCCCCAGGGGTGCACGCCGTAGTGCAGGATCGTGGCGGCCATGCCCAGCGAGGTCGCAGCCTCCTCATTGCCCGCGGCGCCTCCCAGCGGGGCCCAGTCCGTGCGCACCCCCTCCTCCACGGTGGTGCCACTCATGGCGGTGCCGAAGTGGGTAAGCGGTTCGGAGACGCCGTAGAACATCAGGCCGATACCCATCCCCGCGGCGAACAGCATGGCGAACCAGCCACCGTAGCTGAACTCGGGAACCGCATTGGCCCCACCGATGCGCACCTTGCCGACCGGCATGAAGATCAATGCGACACTGACGAATACGAACAGATTGCTGCCCAGCAGGAACACCCAGCTCAGATTCCCGGTCACGAAGCTGAACACGGCATCGAATACCGGTTTCACCTCACTCTGCAACGCCAGGGTCAGGATCACGAACGCCAGAATCACGAGTGACGACACACTGAAGACCTTGCCGTGCAGGTCGACGTTCACACCGAGCCTGGTCGTGGCGATGTTGTCCTGGCCGATCACGTAATCGGTGCTGATGGGGTTGGCTGGCCCGTCCGGCGGCGGTATGCCTTCGCTGGTTGCAGGGGAATCCAGGGCTTTGTCTTCGTTCGTCACGCAGGACCTCCTCATTGCGGTCGATGAGTGGAAAGGCAGCCACGGGTGATGGCACGCACCGGGATTGCCGAGGTCCTCGTATCTCCGCCGGCGCTGCCGACATAGGAAGGGTTAGCGACACCCGCATGCGTCGACTGACAGCATCGCCTGGCGGCCAGCCATGTCCGGCTGGCCCGATCAGGCGCTATTGCAGTACGCTCAACGCTAGTGCGAGATATGGGCGTGCGAAACCGACGCGCGCGAAAATAGGCTTTCACGCTATGCGAAAGGCGAACGAATGGAGTTGACCGACGAGTTGCGGGTGTTCGCGCGTCTCGCGCAGACAGGCAACCTCTCCCGCGTCGCGCGCGAGTTCGACCTGTCAGTGGCGAGCGTGAGCAAACGCCTGAACCGACTCGAAGCCCGGCTCGGCGTACGCCTGTTTCACCGCTCCACCCACGGCCTGCGTCTCACCGACGAAGGCGGCGCAGCCCTGGAGCGCGCCCGGAACCTGCTCGACGACAGCGACGAACTGCTCGCCATGTTCGACGAGCTCGGCCGCAACGACTCGGGCACGCTGCACATCGCCGCGCCGACCCGATTCGGTGAGCGCTATGTCGCCCTGGCAGTAGCGGAATTCCTCAACAGGTATCCGCGGGTGCGCGTTGAGCTGCAGCTCACCGACCGCCAGCAGGATCTGGTCGGAGAGGGGCTGGATCTGGCTATCCGCATCGGCCCGCTCACGGATTCGCGCAACGTGGCCAAGCCGCTGTTCGACAGCTGGCGCACCGTCGTCGCCGCACCCGCCTACCTCGAGCGCAAGGGCGTTCCGGCGACGCCCGGTGCGCTCAGCGAGCATGACTGCCTCGTGCTGGAAGACAACGACGTATGGCACTTCCGCGTGGCCGGCGCGCGCGAGTCAGTGCACATCCCGGTACGGGTCCGCTGCCGTCGTGCCGACGCGGTAAGCGCTCTCTGCGCGGCCGGCGCCGGCATCGCCCTGAAATCGGTATGGGACGTTGTCGATGACCTCCGGAACGGGCATCTCGTACGGCTGTTGGGAGACTATCCCGTAATCAGCGCCGCCAACATCTCCGTGCTGCTGCCCGGGCGCCGGTATGTACCGCCGCGCGTGCGGCGGTTTATCGAGACCCTCCGCGAACTCATCGGTGATCCGCCCCCCTGGGCATCGGTCCTGCCCGAGAGCGACTGATCGGGGGAAGTCCCGGGGACTATCTACAAATCTCCCTACCCGATACCGCGTTCCCGGGGAACCCGTGCCTTCAATCAAGGTCTGACCGCTCTCCATGAACCGCCCATACGGGCGGCAAAGGAGACCGGGCTATCACCGAACAGGGCTTGATTTCCGGGTTGTACGCGCTGGTGATCCCCGTCTGGATCGCGCTCTCCTGCTGGACGGCTCGCCGAGCTGCGGCATGGCGATTCACACCGCGCTGGCATGCCGTGCTCGTACCCGTCTTCCGACTGTTCTTCCTCGCGACTCTGCCGCTGGAGATCCTACTCGCGGACCGGCCGTTCATTACCCCCGTTTTCGTCATCGGTGCGATTGCCACAGTGGGGTGGCTGCTATGGCGTGCGTGGTATCTGTATCGGGCACCGGTCGTCCTGCCGCGCGAGGATTCCGTGCGTTACAACACGGCCTATCTCGCCAATCTCATCGCTTTCGCGCTGGCATCCCACAGCTTTTTCTGCGTGGTCGTGATGATCAATATAAGCCTTCCGATGCTGCTCGTACGCGAGTATTACGGGCGTCGTCTCACGTATGGCACCGATCCCGGTCGTTACCCCCACCAATCCACTACATGAAACACGGACCAGGAACCCGCTGATGCACCACCTGTCGTAGCACCTGCGCCGCGTCAACGACGCGGTAACCGTAAACAATAAACCGACCCAAAGGACCAACGGCAATGCAGTTTGCGGGAGTCAGAACGAACGCGTGGCGGGTAATCGGCGCGCTTGCGGCGGCCTGCCTGGTGGCCGTCACCACGCCATCGCTTGCGGCGGAACTCGACAGCATGCGCCTGCGGATCGGTGCGCCCGTGGAAGCGGGTGATATCGACGGCGGTGCACTCGGACTTACTTTCGAACCGGAGACAACGCCAGCCTGGCTCGGCTGGATCGGTGACGATATTCATTACGAAGCGGCGTTCAGTCTCTGGTCCAACGCCTCCGCGAATAAAAATACCGTTTACACGGCCCACTTCGGACCGGCTTGGCAATTCCGTCCGGGCCTGCTCGGGGAGCGCGGTTTCATCGAGGCCGGCACCAGCGTCGCGTATATCAGCGAGCAGCGCGTCGAGGGGGACGATCTCGGCAGCCTGTGGCACTTCACCACCCACGCGACACTCGGTTACAGGCTGGGCGACGAGCGTCGATGGCATCTCGGGCTGCACGTTCGGCACTCGTCGAACGCCGGTTTCGCCTCACCCAACCCCGGGCTCGACATTGTCATGCTGGAGGTGGGTTACCAGCTCTGATCTGGACCGAGTGGGGATGGATTGAACTCAGCCTTCCGTTCGTCAAATCCCCATCGCAGCGGCACGGCAAGAAGCCTATGCATCACCGACTCGTCCCCGATCCGCACCGCCTCGACTGGAAATGCGCATGATCAGCGCATAGAAAAGCGGGACGAAGAACAGTGCCAGAGTCGTTGCGGCGACCATTCCGCCCATAACCCCGGTGCCAATGGAATGACGCGCGTTCGCCCCGGCGCCACTGGCAATCACCAGAGGCAGCGTTCCGAGGATGAACGACAGGGAGGTCATCAGAATCGGACGCAGCCGTAGCTTGGCGGCCTCCACCGCCGCGCGCTCCGGCGCCAGCCCCTCCTCATACCTGATCTGGGCGAACTCGACGATCAGGATCGCATTCTTCGCCGAGAGGCCAATCAGCGTTATCAGGCCGATCTGGAAGTACACATCATTCTCCATTCCGGCCAACCAGACCGACATGATGGCACCAAACAGGCCGAAGGGCACCGAAGTAATGATGGCCAGCGGCAGCGACCATTTCTCGTACTGCGCGGCGAGGATCAGGAACACCAGGATCAGTCCGAAGCCGAAGGCAATGCCGGCAGTCGACGCCGACTGTTTCTCCTCGAAAGCCAGTCCCGACCACTGGACCGACATGTCATTCGGCAGCACATCGGCGCTGATACGCTCCATTTCGGCGATGGCCTCTCCGGATGAGAAGCCCGGTGCGGCCTCCCCCGTGACACGGGCTGCAGGAAACCCGTTGAAGCGGGTCACAAGGTCCGGTCCGGCTACGTACTCCGTGTCCGTGACCGCGGACAGCGGGACGAGTTCACCCTGTCTTTGCCGCACATGCACATTTTCGAAGTCCCCCGGATCGTCACGGAAACTTGCCTCGCCCTGGACGATGACGTTCCAGACCCGCCCGTACTGGCTGTACTGACTGACATAAGAACCACCGAAAATGGTCTGTAGCGCTTCGTAGATGGCTTCGGTCGGCACCCCGAGCGTTTCGGCGCGGGTTCGGTCCACGCGCACCTTGAGTCGGCGCGAACTGGGATTAAAGGTGCTGCTCACACCCGTCAGTACGTTGCTTTCGCTGGCCGATGCCAGCAGCCGCTGAACGCCCGCGGACAGTACCGCCGGGTCGCTGCTGCCCCGACTCTGGACCCACATCTCGAACCCCCCCTGGCTACCCAGGCCGGGCACTGCGGGCGGGTTGATGGGAATCGCGATCCCGTCGTCCAGATCGCGCAATCGCGGTCGGACCTCGGCGAGCAGTGCGCTGACCGACAGGGACGGATCGGTTCGTTCTTCGAAGTCGTCAAGGGCAACGAATACGGTCCCGGCGTTGCTCTTGAATTGGACGTCGAGCAGGCTGAAGCCCGTCAACGCCGAGGCGTACTCGACGGCCTCGTATTCCCGGAATATTTCGGCGGCCCGTCGGGTAACGTCCTCGCTGCGGTCCAGACTGGCCCCGTCGGGCAGCATCACCGAGGCAAACAGGATGCCCTGATCTTCCTCTGGAACGAAGCTTGATGGGACTGTGCGGAAGAGACCGACCAGTGCCGCCAGCATCACGGCGACGAAGACAAGGCCCAGGATGCTGCGCCGCAGCACGGTCGAAACGCCTGCACCATAAAGCTCGGTCAACCGATCCAGCGCCGAGTTGAAGGCACGGAACGGCGCGGCTGGCGTGCCCCGCGGCTTGAGTAATACGCCGCACAATGCGGGTGTCAGGGTGAGTGCGACGAAGCTCGAAATGGCGACTGAGACGGCGATGGTTACCGCGAACTGCTGGAACAGCACGCCGGTCGAACCGCCGAGAAAGGCAACAGGAATGAACACCGCAATCAGCACCAGCGTGGTGGCGATCACAGGGCCAATCACCTCGCCCATCGCACTGACCGTCGCTTCCTTGGCGTCGAGGCCGTAGTCGTGGATGCTACGCTCCACGTTCTCCACGACGACGATTGCATCGTCGACGACGATGCCGATCGCGAGCACGAGACCCAGCAGCGTCATCAGGTTCAGGCTGAAGCCAAGCAGCAGCATCCCGATGAAGGTGCCAACCACGGAGACGAGGATGGCCGCCGTCGGCACCAGCGTCGCGCGCACGTTCTGCAGGAACAGGTAGGTGACCAGTACGACCAGCAGCACCGCGATGATCAGGGTCTCGATTACCTCATTGATCGAGGCCTCGACGACTTCAGTGGTGTCAAACGGCACGGCGTACTCGATCCCCTCGGGAAACGAGGCTTCCATCTCCGAGAGCATGGTGGTGACGTTGTCGGCCACCGCGAGGGCATTCGAGCCCGGCTGCTGGTAGATGGCGATGAAGGTCGCCGGCGTCCCGTTCATCTCCGAGCGCAGCAGGCTCAGCCGGGTGCCGACCTCGACGCGCGCAACATCGCCGAGACGGACCACGCTGGCCCCCTCGTTCTCGGCGCGGACGATCAGGTTCTCGAATTCCTCGGGATTGGCAAAGCGCGACTCCGTGACCAGCGGCACCGTGATCTGCACTGCACCGTCGGTCGGTGCCTGGCCCAGTGTGCCGGCGCCGAATTGCCGGTTCTGGCGGGCGATCGCGGCGTTGACCTCACTCGGGGTCAGGTCCAGCGCCCGGAGCCGGTCCGGGTCCAGCCAGACCCGCATGGCGAGATCCGGCAACCCCATGAGCTCGGCCTGGTTGGCGCCGTCGACGCGCTTGAGGGCATCGAGGACATAGAGGTTGGCGTAGTTGCTGATGTACTCCTCGCTGTACTTCCCGTCTGGCGAATACAACGCAACCAGCATCAGGAAGCCCGTCGAGCGCTTCTGGACCCGGATACCATTGGCGCGCACGGCGTCCGGCAGGCTTGGCAAGGCCACGTTGACGCGATTCTGGACCTGGACCTCGGCACTGTCGGGGTCGGTATCGAGCGAAAAGAACGCGCTCAGAGTCGTCAGACCGCTCGGCGCGGACGTGGAGCGCATGTAGAGCAGTCCGTCCGCGCCGTTGATCTCCGTTTCCAGCGGCGCGGCTACGGTCTCGGCGACCGTCTCGACATCCGCGCCCGGGTAATTGGCCGAGACCGTCACCTGAACCGGCGCGATCTCCGGGTACATGTTGACCGGTAGATTCAGACCGGCCACCGCGCCGGCCAGAACGATCACGATCGACAGAACCGAGGCAAGAATCGGGCGGCGAACGAACACGCTGGTCAGCATGATGCGCGAAGCCTCAATCGTTCGCCGTCGACCGGGGTCGCACCGTCAGCGGTGTGTCCTCGCGAAGACCAACCAGGCCGTCGACTATGACCTGGTCGCCCTCGAACAGACCCTGCTCGATGATCCAGGCATTGTCGTCCCATGAACCAGTCAGAACCGGACGACGTTCCGCTTTGGACGCGTCATCGACAACCCAGACGAAAGCCCCCTGCGGACCTTGCTGTACGGCCGCCTGCGGCACGGCGACGGCGCCCGGGCGATAGGCGCCCTTCAATTGCAACCGCACGAATTGTCCGGGGCGGAGGGTACGGTCGGGATTGGGGATCTCGGCCCGCAGCAGCAGGGTGCCGGTCGTTTCGCTGATCGACGCGTCGGCAAACGAGAGCCGGCCAGTGTAGGGGTGGCGGCTGCCATCGGTGAGGATCAGCTCGACTTCGAAGGCATCGTCTTCGGGGAACTCGATACGGTTCTCGGCACGGCCGCGACGAGCGGCCAGGAGTCGACCCTCGGCGACACCGAATTCGACCCACATGGGATCGAGCCGCGCAACCTCCGTTAGGGCTTCGCCACCACCGCCAACCAGTGCGCCCTGACGAAACTTTGCCGAGCCGGCGATCCCGGTCACTGGCGTTGTGATGGTGGTATACCCGAGTTCGAGCTCGGCTTCATAGACACGGGCGGAAGCCGCCTCTACAGCTGCGACCGACTCGGCAACCAGCGCGCGAGCGTCGTCAACCTCCTTCTCGGAAATGGCGCGGGCCTCCCCTAACGGCTTGACTCGCTCGAGCAGCGCATTGGCATTGTCGAGCCGGGCCTGCTGCTGGGAAAGCGCGGCGCGAGCGCCCCGCAGCCGGGCCTCGAAAGGCTTGGGATCGATCCGGAACAACACCTCGCCTTCTTCAACGAAGGCGCCCTCGGTGTAATCAATGGCGTCGAGGTAGCCGGTGATGCGGGAGCGGATCTCGACCCGCTGCGAACTCGATGTCCGGGCAGCGAATTCGAAGGTCACCGGGCGGTCGGCTGGTGCGACTTCGATCACCTCCACCGGGCGCGGCGCTTCCGCGCTGGAGGTCTCGGAGGTCTCGCTACAGCCGAGAAGCAGCAGCGCCATGGCCGCGAATCCGTATCCCGCCCGCCGTCCAACGCCAATCATTGGAACTCCATTGCTTGCGAGCCGATCCTGCGCGTCAAAACACTGGATGAGCACAGGCGCGCCGCTGAGTTCGAGTAGTATCGTTGGGGATATTGGGCGAGTCAAATCTGACGTGACGGCTCGCGTCGGCTCCGCGATGGCCTCGTGTGCGCAGGTCGATCTGGCGCAGGCAATTCCACCCCCGAGCATCATTTTTCGGTAAACTCGACGTTAATTGCTCATGATGGACCCCCAGCATGACCAAAACGCTTGTTTCATCCGCACTTTGTTCCATGCTGCTTTGCGCGTGCAACAACGCGCCACGGCATACTGAGGGCGAAAGAGCGGCTCCCGGGGACGCCCGGAAACTGCCCTCCCCGGATATCGAACTGACCACCGCCTCGCCCCCGCCTTCGGTAGTCGGCTGCAGTTGCCTGCTGGCCGAAAACGCGATGCAGTACCGCAATCAGCAATTCCTCTATACCGAGAAGTTCGGAACGCCCACGGGCGAAGACTTTGCCTTTGTCTTCATCAACGGCGACCCAGTCCGACTGCAGATCCGGGACCTGCAGATCGACGATGATTCCGGTAACCGGAAAGCCGTGTATATGAACAGCGACTATGAGGTCACGGTCGATCTACACATGAGCAGGAGAGCGGACCATGAAGTCATGGTGCAGACCGGGACGCTGGCGCTTGAAACGCGCCGCGGGGAGATCCTGGAGAAAAACGTTCACGGCGTTTGCGGATGTTGACGCGTGCCGTTGACGCACCGGCGGCACTGAGCGAACGAAGCCAGGCAAGACGTGGCATCCAACCGGTCGAAGATCTGCCCCACGGTGGTTTTCAGCCGGCGTTCAGCGCAAGACTTCTGTCTCGCAAGCAGGCGCAACCCTCAAGGGCTCCATCCGTCCCCCGCGGTCCGAATAACTCACTGCGACGCCTCGCTGAACGACAGTCGATTTGCCTGCGACCGACCACGTCGCTCTCGCCCAACCTGGGGCGCGGAGCAAGGTAGCCGCGCGGTGCGGGTCAGGATGACGCGGGCGATGGCCTATCGCTGGCCGGGCGTACCGCCTCGAACCGCAGTCGCAGCGTGTTGTCCGCATCCCGCAATTCGAGGTGCTGTCCCACAATCCGGTATTGGCTCACCCGCTCCAGCGCGTCGCGAAACCGTTCGGCCTCCGCCATGCCCTTCAAACAGGCCATCCGGGTCGTCGCAAGTCCCGAGATATTGATCGACGCATCATCGCGGCTATATTGGCCGATAAGACGGTTGCAACCGTCCGAGCCGGCCAACTTGCTTTCACCCCCAAAGACCAGGTGAGGCTCGAGCTTCGTTGTCGGGTCAAGAACCGGCGCCGAGTCGACAAGCGTCAGGCGCCAGTACGTTTCCTCCAGTTCCGCGCGCTCGAAGCGGGGCGGACAAGTCCGGTCGGACGAGACGTCAATGAACCGCTCGGGCACGAGGGTCGCTATTGGACCCGGCCCCTCCATGGGCATGCGTTGCGCGATGCGGCCTTCGACGCTGACGAGCAATGGCGCGCCGGGCTCGCTTTGGGCCTCGAGGTAGGCCGATTCGAGTCCGCTGTTGTCGGCCTCTTGCGCGACTGGCATCTCGAGTCCGGTTGCACACTCGACGAAACGACCCGAGCCGGCCATGTAACGATACATGCCACGCAGCAACAGGCTTGGCTCCAGAGGTTGGAGCTCGGACTGCCTGCCAAGTGTGTAGTTCAGTTCGGATTCGATTGGCTGGCCATCCTGATTCAGGAGGCGCAGCGAATCAGGCGCCACGATCGCGAACCGCACCGGTGCCTCACGGTTGCCGTGCAGCGTTAGCTGAGTGCCGTCGGACGACAGCAGATATCGACCGATGTCATCGAAGGGCCCACCCTCACGATCCTGGTAATTCTGGCGAAGAAAGAATACGCCGTCTTCGAGTAGGTTCAGGTGGTACTCGATCCCGGGGCAATCCGCACACGGGAGGATGCCGGCAAAGGTTGCAGGGAGCGCTCCCAGCGGGTTCCCGGCGGTTTCGCCGACCTGGCGGAGCCGCAATGTAACCGAGTTGGGGTGCCCGCGCGTGATGACCTGATGGACCTCGTCGGTCACGGCGAGGAGTTCATCGTCGACGAGCAGTCGGGCTCGCACACGGTAGCTGTGCCTGGGGTCGATCCGGGACGCGTCGTAGTCGATCGTGAAGCGGTAAGGTGGATCGCCCGCATTTTCGAGCGTTGTCGCCCCCAGGCGCTCGGCCGGCGCATCGGCGCGGCTGATGTCCTCCAGTACCACCTCGAGCCGGGCATCGGGCGGGGCGTCCAGGAGTTCACGGGGCACGGCCTCGCCGGTGATCTCGGCCGTCCCCGGCTCTGTCACCGTCTTTGCACAGCCCGCCAGCGCCAGCAGCACCAGAACGCTCAGAAAACCTCTCATGTAATTTCTCCACGTATGAACCAAAACAGCTTCAGGTCGTTGCGTTTCTGCGCGCGTGCCAACTCGACTGCTCGCACCGATCGCCGGACACCAGACCACAGAGGCGGTTGGAGGATGATCGAAGGTGTCGCCGCGCCAGGGGCAGTCGGCAGCGACCGCGTCGCGAAAGGAGAGCCGTCCGCGCGCCAGCGCCCGAAGTTCCCTGCCTCACGCCAAAGCCGGGCAGTCTGCAAGGGCTCTTGATTTCGACGCCCAGGATCCAGCGGTCCTGCCTTCGGACCGTCAGGTTCCGGGGCATTGCCAGCGCCGCCGAGCGCCACTGGATCAATCGCTACCCGCTGCAGGCGCGATCCGACATCGCCTGACTCCACGATTGCCTCGACCGCCCGGCGCTCCACTCGCCGGAGTGCCGGCACGAGCGCGCGATCGGCTGAACCAATGTGACGATTGTGACGGCGGCGAAGCCGCGTCTGCGGATCCGGTCTCGAGTTTTCCACATCTATTGCCTCCTTGCTGAGGGTAGCGTACTCTCCTGCGCCGAACCAGTGGCGCTTGGACGCGCGAAGTCCTTTGGTGGGTTTATGCTCGAATACGTCTCCCTGGCGATTTTGCTGTTGTCTATAACGGCACTGTTCTATCTGTTCATCTTCATTCACGACCTGCCTTACCGCACAGCGAAACAGCGCAACCACCCCCAGCGAGAAGCGATCCACTACGCGTGCTGGCTGAGTCTGTTCACGCTGCACGCGATCTGGCCTCTCGTCTATCTGTGGGCCGTCATGGACGGCAAAGCACCGATGCTGTCAAACAGCGGGTCGGACGATGGCCGCACGGATAGCCCTCTATCCGCGGGGTCCGCAATGAGTGATTCTGAGAATCTGGCCGCCCTGCAGGCTCGGGTCGCCGCGCTCGAGCAGACGCTCGCGAAACGCGAAGACGGTTGACCGCATGATAGAGCTGATTTTCGGCTTTTACGGGCTGATCTGGTGGCTGGTATTCCGCAAGTTTCGGCTGCTGCCGATCAACCTGTGGACGACGGTCAGCACGATATTCATCGGGATCGTGACCGTTACATTCCTGTTCATCTGGCTCGGACGATTCCAGCCAATGACCTCACAGTCACGCACCTACACGCCGACTGTTTCGATCATTTCCGAAGTTGCCGGCCGGGTCACGGAAGTCGGACCGGTGCAGGGGAGCAGCCTCAGCGCTGGCGACATGCTGTTCCGGATCGAGCGCGAGCCATACGAGGCACGCCTGTCCGCCCTTGAGTCGCAGCTTCAACTGGCCGAGACACGGCTGGCTCAGCAACAACGCCTGATGGATCAGGGTGCGGGGCGCAAATACGACCTCGACGTAGCCATGAGCGAGGTCGAGCGCCTTCGCTCGGAAGTACGTTCGGCACGCTATCGGCTGGAGTCGACCGTCGTGCGCGCTCCTTCGGACGGCAAAGCTGTGCAGGTGGCTATTCGGCCCGGCCAGTACGTGATGCCGATGGCTTTCTCCCAGGTAATGGTTTTCGTTCCCGACGAGGAGCCGGTACTCACAGCCGGCTTTCGCCAGAACGCCATGACGCACATTGACGTCGGCGACAAGGCCGAGGTTGCGTTCGACTCCGTGCCGGGCCGTGTGTTCGAAGGTCGCGTAAAGTCGATCCAACCATTGCTCGCCGAAGGCACAGCAGGGGCCAGCGGCAGCCTGCGTACGCTTGACGACGTCCCACGGCGGGGACGAATCCCCGTGTTCATCGAGATCACCGACGACGTTTCCGAATACACGCTCCCCGCGGGCTCCAGCGCAACCGCGGCTGTATACACGGGACGGATGCACCACTTCAACATCATGCGGATGATCATTCTCAGGATCAAAAGCTGGGAGAACTGGGTGTTCGGACCCTGATTGCCTGACAGTGCACATTGACGCTACGCGAGCTTGTGCACCCGGGATGCACAGTGGCCGCAGCCGTGCGATGCCGAGCGCGAACGAGACAGTATAACGATGCGATTGCCACCCGCCGTCCCGCTGCGCACTGCCTGCCAGAGCGTGTACGTGCCGGCTGCCGCGATGTGATCCGCCATGACCCTGATGATCGTTTTCGTCGGTCTGCTGTTCCTGCATGCCATCTTATCGGCGAAGTTGGCCAACAGCATCGTCACGGCGCCGATGGTATTCACCACGGTCGGCCTCATTGTCGGACTCTTCTTCCTGGGCGAGGGACCGGGCGGGCGGCACGGCCTTCAGTTGCTGCTGAGCATTGCGGAGGTCGGCCTGGTGTTGCTGCTGTTCACCGATGCCAGCAAGACCAGTCCTGCCGCGGTCAGATCCGCGGGCACGCTTCCGGTTCGTCTGCTGGGCGTGGGTATGCTGGTCACAATCGGGCTCGGGATGCTCGTCGCCCTGGGGATCTTCCCCGCATTGTCCATCTGGGAAGCCGGAATCCTCGCCGCGATTCTTGCGCCGACCGATGCGGGTCTCGGCCAGGTGATCGTCAACAGTCCCCGTGTTCCGGCGCGGATCCGGCAGAGCCTGAACATTGAGGCGGGTCTGAACGATGGCCTGGCCGTGCCTTTTCTGCTGTTCTTCATCGCCCTCGCAGTGCAAGTCGGTGAGGGGGGTGATGCCGCGTTCGGGCGCTTTTTGTACGAACAGCTCGGCTGGGGAACGGTGATCGGCCTTGGCGTCGGCGGTATCGGTGGGGCGCTTCTTGGGGTTGCCCATCGGCGCGCCTGGACCGAGGGGGCATGGCCACAGCTCGGTCTTGTCGCGCTGCCCGTGCTGTGCCTTCTGTTCGCCGACGCCAACGGCGCAAGCGTATTCATCGCGGCCTTCGTCGCCGGGATCGCGGTTCAGTTCGGCTTTGAGCGCGCGGGCAGTCACAGTGTCGAGTTCACCGAGGGGTGGGGACAGCTGTTCAACCTGGCCGTCTTTTTCCTGTTCGGTCTGTTCGTTGCACGCGAGTGGGACCACGTCGAGTGGACGCACGCCGCCTACGGGATCATGAGTCTGACGGTAATCCGTATACTGCCCGTGGCGCTGGCAATGCTCGGGGCCGGGCTCAGCCGTGTCTCCGTCCTTTTCCTGGGCTGGTTCGGGCCACGGGGGCTCGCGTCGATCGTGCTCGGCCTCGTGTATCTCGAGCATACTCTGGAGACCGAGGCATCGCTGGCCGGGGACGCAACGATCCGTCTGGCGGTGATCTGCACCGTGATGTTCAGCATCTACCTGCACGGGATCACGGCTGTACCCGCCATCGATCGATATGCGCGGCGCGTCGCGGCGCTACCGTCGGGGAACGCAGAGACTGCAGCCGCCGAGGCAAGATCATGATCATCGTCACTTTGGTCGCCCTGAGCCTGGTCGCGGCCACAGTACTCGTGCACGTCGTCGGGCTGCTGCTTCTGATTCGCTGGATGATGGCTCGGCGTGAAACTCTGCCCGTCAATTTCTGGCCGGTGACCTGGTTGTTCGTGCGGCTGGTCTGGGCGCTGCTCCTCATCCACTCGGCTGAAGTCGCCATCTGGGCATTTTTCTATCGGTGGCAAGGCGGGATGCCCGATCTGGAATCCGCGGCGTACTTCTCGGGGGTGACCTACACTACCGTCGGGTATGGCGATCTTCTCCTGCAGCCCCCGTGGCGGATATTGGCCCCGGTCGAGGGGCTGACCGGCATCGTGATGAGCAGCCTGTCGGCTGCATTCTTCTTTGCGGTGATGACCCGGGTATTCATCGCCGGACGGGAGCGAGGCAAGTCAACCTGACTGTGCTCGCGTGAGAGCTTGTCCTGCGGTAAGCGAAGCGCAATGACACGAACTCGGTTGCCGGGACCGCCGTAGCGGCAGCCCGGTCTGGCGCAATGCGGATGTGCGCCCGCTGTCCCACGCCGACTCCTGTCGAGGAACATAGCCGGCCGCCCGGTGCGGCTCCAGAGGAGCGCGCCCGAGCGGCCGCCGGTGATGCCGGCCAGGTTGCTTGCCGGATTCAATCCGTCTCGATCTCGACTCGCCGGTTCTCGGCTCGACCCGCCGCGGTGTCATTGCTCGCCACCGGATTCGCCTCACCGCGCCCCGAAACCGACATCATGAAACGGTCGATTCCGCGCTCGTAGAGGTAGTCGGCAACCGCCTGTGCACGTCGACGCGACAAATCCTCGTTGTAGCCGGCGTCGCCGAGACTGTCGGTATAGCCCACGACGGAAAGCTGCTCGATGCCTGGTGTTCCACGAATCCGGCGGACAAGATCATCGAGCTGCGGCTTCAGCGACTCCGGCAGTTCGGCGCTGTCGGTCGCGAAGTTGGCGCCGCTCAGCGTCACCTCGATGCTGCGGTCGATTGCGCAACCGCGGTCGTCAGTGGCCATCCCGGCCTCCGTCCCGAGGCAGGCATCCGCGTGGTCGGGCACCCCGTCGTTGTCTCCGTCGAGCACGCAACCGACGTCGTCGACACTGCTCCCGATAGCGGTACCCGGACACTCGTCCATGTCGTCGACGACGCCGTCCCCGTCACTATCAGAGGGCTCGGACTCGGGCTCGGCGTCGGCGACAGGCTCTTCCGCGGAGGCCTCCTCGAGATCGCCGCACTCGCGTGCATACTCGGTCTGGTCGCCTTCCGGCGGAAAACGTGTCCGCCAACACTCGCCGTATCCAGTCTTCACGACCTCGCCATAAGGGTTAACGACGTAGCCCTTGGTCGGTCGTTCCGCACCAACCGGCGCCGCGAACGCGCTAGCCAGCACGACCGCACAAGCGGTTAAGAGGATCCCGCGCCAGTGCGCGGTAGCTGGGTTGCTCTGCATTGTTGTTCTCCTGGTGAGTTATGCTGCAACAGGGCGCTCGGGCGAGCACCATCGCCCCTGCCCCCGATACCCTTCGTGGGCGGTGTCGGCTCCGGGTCGGGCGAGATGGCCGCGAGTAGAGGGAGCATGACCAAATTACGGATTCCGCAACGACGACCGTTACGAAACAATACCGCCTGATCACGAATACTGTCCCCAACCACTGAACGAAATCAAGCCACGAGAAGCCTCATGTACCCTCTGTGTCATATACCCTTCGCGGCGTACCGCCCCGGGACCACGTGTTCGACGCCGCCTGCGGGGTCGCTGCCCTGCCGCTTGGTCAAGACGGCCTCGTCGTGCCTGTAGACGACCGCGAGCACAGCGTTGTTGACGTCCCTGTCACTGTTGTCGCCCGCGCCAGGCGGCCTATCGCCCTTTCGCCTGCATTTCGATGTCAACATACCGTGCCGATACGATCGCTGAACGGCTGCCATGCACCCCGTTCGCCGTTACCAGCGGATCACGCGTCCCGCACGGCCCGGGCCTTGCTAACGCTGGGGCGAACGGACAAAGAGCCACCCCGCCCAGACGAGGAATGCGATGATGCCGATCAGCAGGAACGCATGGCTGACGTCCGGGTTCAGCGCTCTGGTGACCGGCCGAATCTTCGATTTCAGGGCCGCCGCCCGGCGCAGATGCGGGCCCACGTCCGGATGCGGACCGAGCGCCGCATTGATGGCCAGAACCGCCTGGTCGGACATCGGATAGAGGTCGTCGGAATACGTGCTCGGTCCAGATTGGCCGAGCACCGGCTCGCCGGACCCCGCCGGGCCTACCAGGGTATTCTCCATGGCCAGCGTGCGCACCGTTGGCCACGAGCCGTTCTCGCTTTGTCGCGACAATAAGGCTTCACGGAGGAACGGCAGCGCCAGCCGTGCCGGCCCTTCCCACCAGTCCACGGCATCGATGAGCTGAAGTTTCCCATCGTCGCGCAGCAGCCGCACGATATCCTCGCGCCAGCGTTCGCCCACGATCAGAACGGCCGAAGCCGTACCGGCCTCAAGCGTGCGGACCGCTTCGCCAGGGCTCGAGTTATCGCGGGGGGTGATGGCGGGAGAGGGGTCCGCATGCTGCCTCATGACCGCGCCGATCTTGTGGGACGCTGAGCCCTCGGGACCGGTGGCAATCACATCCGCATCCGACAATCGCTCGGGGCCATCCTCAAGCGCCAGCGCGTAGACGTAGGACGAGTCGATCGAGGCGATGGTCTCGAGCGCTTCGTTGCGGGAGATCTGGTCCCCCACCTCGAAGTGGCTGATGCCCGGAACAAGCGCGAGCCTCGCTTCACCGCGGGTGACCAGATCGATCGGCCTGAGCGCCGGCTCGAAAGCGATCTCCCGCCCGGGTATGGCCTCACGTACGGCGCGCAGCACCGTGTTTGCGGTGCGCCCGCCCAGTTCCGCCGGATTCGCCGAAATCGCGAGCGGACGTCTGGACTTGAGCTTATCACCCTCCAGCAATCCCAATTCTCCAAGGGCCTCGGCGGCGACAGCTCGAGGCCTGTGACCAAGAACCTGAACCTTGCGCACCATTCGCCTTATCATCGGCTGATCGATCTTCCCTTCGAGTCTGGCCAGCGCCTCGCCCAGGCCCGGATAGGCGGAGAGCGTGTCCCGGTCAACCAGTGGCGAAGCCTCGTAGGTGGGGAAAAACGTCTGTTCGACCCTCAGTGCCGTGAGGCCGTAGTCACCGATCTCAGGATCGGTCGAGAAGCCAACCGCCACGTCTATATCGCGCTGTATAAGCCGGCCGTACAGATCGGGCCGCCGCTCAGCAGCAATGATCTCGACCTCCTCGAACTCGAGACCGAACCGGTCGAGAAGCGGCTGGAGGCCGTCGCGGGGCCTCGCGGCGAAATCGGTCTCCACACCCAGCCGCAGGTCGCGGGCAACCGGTCGCAGGTCCGATATCGATTCCAGCTCGTAGCGTGCAGCCGTGTCCCGCCGGACCACGAATTGGAACGTCGATTCGAATCCCAGACCACCGAGGAAAACCATGCCCAGCGAGGCAAAATCGTCGCGCAATGTGGCGCGCGCCGCCCCGGCGTCCGCGGTCACGGGGCGGCCCAGAAGAGCCAGACCCGTACCGGTGTACTCCGGGTAAACATGGATGACGCCACTGCGCAACGCCTCGAAGTTCTCGTAGCTGTCACCGAGGCCGAGACGACGCTCGACCGGGAGGTCCTCATCCTCGATCAGCAGGGCGAACATCTCGGCCAGGATCCGATCCTGAGCCGGTTCTTTGGATCCCACCACGACCGGGGCATCGCCACAGGCGGTGATCAGGTAGAGCAGCACCAGCAGCGCGGTGATTCTCATCTTGCGCTTCCCTCTTCTGTTGCCCCGAATGCTGTGGCGTTTGTCCGTGGCTTCTCGCCCCCGAGTGCGCGCACGAAGCCGAGGATCTGCAGGATCAGGATGGCCGAGAACGGGATCGCCCCGAGGGTGGCCATCGCGCGCGCCACGTCGACCGACCCTGACATCAGCGTGGCTGCCGTTATTACCGCGACGAGCGTTCCCCACACGATCTTCGAGGACCCGGGAGGGTTGAGTTCGCCCTGGGTCGTCATCATCGAGAGCACGAATGTACCGCTGTCCGCGGAGGTCACCAGAAAGATGAATATCAGTACCATCGTGAGATAGCTCAGGATGGTGCTGAGAGGGAAATAGTCGAGAAACGCAAACAGGGCAACGGAGACGTCTTCCGCCACGAGCCCGGAAAGTCCCCCCGGTCCGAAGAGGTCGATGTAGATCCCCGCCCCGCCAAAGACGCAAAACCACAGGATGGAGAAAACCGTCGGCAGCACGATGACGCCGGCACAGAACTCGCGGATGGTCCTCCCCCGGGAGATACGCGCGATGAAGACACCCACGAACGGGCCCCACGCCAGCCACCAGATCAGGTAGGTCAGGGTCCAGTTGGCCGACCAGCCCGTCAGATCCTCATACGGGAACAGCCGGAACGCCATCTGCACGAACCCGGAACCGTAGCTGCCGATCGTATCGACGAAGCTCTCGAGTATGAACCGTGTCGGCCCGACGATCAGGATGAATGCCATGATCGCCAGCGCGATGAGCATGTTGAGATTCGACAGAATGCGCATGCCCTTATCGACGCCGGTCAGCGTAGACACCATGTAGGAGATGTAGAGTACGCCCAGAACCAGTATCGACATGAGCACCGACTGCGGCACCCCGAAGACCGAGCCGAGCCCGGAACGCACCTGCAAGGCGCCCATGGCGAGCGAACCAGCCAAGCCGAAGACGACCGCGATGACGCCCAGGACATCAGCTGCCGTTGCGAGCGGCGTATCCTCTTTGCCGAGAAGCGCGCTCAGCGGTGCCGAGATCGTCGGTGCGCGCCCTTTTCTGAAGCTGAAGTAGGCGATGACCAGTGCACAGACGCCGTAGATCGACCAGGCGTGCAGCCCCCAATGGAGGTTAGTGATGACCATCGCCCGGCGCGCGGCCTCCGGCGTGCCGCCGGTAGTCCCCGGAGGAGCAGCGAAATGCGTTATTGGCTCTGCTACGCCCCAGAAAAGAAGGCCGGCTCCCATGCCGCCGGCGAAGAGCATCGATAACCACGATGTGGTCGAGAAATCCGGTTTCTCGTCGTCCGCACCGAGTCGGATGGAACCGTACGGCCCAAGGGCGAGGCATGCAGCCAGGATGACGAAGAACGTGCAAAGCAGTAACCACCACCAGCTCGCACCGGCCATGAAGAAGGATGTGAATCCGAGAACCGCCGAGACCATCTGATCGGGCGCCGCGACCCCCCAGATGCCGACCGGTACGCAGATGGCCAGGGCAATGACGAAGACCCGATTGAAGTCGATACCGAGCATCTCTTGATTCTCCATACGATCCCCTTGCACCTGGGGACGGATCAAAGGCGTAGCGTTGCTAACCCTACAGAATCCGGATGCAAAGAACCAGGCGGGCCGGTCGACTGCAGCCGTCCCGTGCGAGGCACTCCATCACGACCCGCTATTTCGGCGCTATTCGGAATCAGATTAGAAACCCAGTGCAGTCGAGGTCCATCGCGAAAAGTTTTGCCCCTGACCCAGTGGGTGGCGCACGGAGTCCGGGTACCGTGCCGTCGCAGGTTGTTCGCAGACAGAGTCAATCATGGTTTATGGCCAATCTCATCAGGCGGCGCTCCGGTCCAGCGCGTTTTGCGACATGCTCGCAGCATAATTCGTCACAACTTGGTCCACCAGGCCGGATCAAAGCAGGTAGACGGCCTCCGCCATCAGCACCACCGTGCCGGCAGCGTCGAACAGTTCCAGCGTATTCCCATTGACCTGCCAACTGGCGGCGGCAGCCAGTGCCCGGCTCAGCGCCGACTCCCGCGCTGCGAGGCGCGGTGGGCAGGCTCTGGTGGTTGTCGCCTTTTGCACGAAGCGGAGTTTCGTTCCCTGGCGATCGTAGCGGCTGCGGAGCCGGTTGCATCCGACTGTGGCGATCGAGACCGGTTCCGCCCCGGCGCGCATGATCAGGTGGGGCTCGCGCCGGCCTTCGAAGAGCTGTACAGGCTCGCCCGCGATTGCAAGAAGCTTCCAGTACGTGTTGGTCAGCGGGGCTTCGGCCTTGTGCCGCTCACAGCTCTCTCCCGGGACGATACGGGAAAGCCTCTCTATCACCAGGTGCATGCGCCGGGGCTGCTCCGAGGTCACCGCCGGTGTACGCAGCCGTCCCTCGAGTACAGCCAGAACCGGCAGACCGGGTTCGCCCTGCTCGAGCCTCGCGTACGCCCGTTCGACATCGATGTAGGCACCCGTCATCGCCACGGGGTAGGAGCGCCCGGTCAGACACTCTTCAAAGCGGGCAGGATCGGCCCCGGGGCGAAACATACCCACTAGCGGCAGAGCGATCTTGGCGGGATCCAATGGCCACGCCGTCAGAGTGCGATCCCGGTCGCTCGCGACCGGCTCACCCGCCCGACGCACGAATCGCAGATCACCATTGGCCAGAATTCTGAGGGAAGCCGCCGTGCCGCGCCTGCCTCGAAGCGTCATCACTTCCCGTTCCGGGTCGAACCGCCAGCGGCCCAGATCCGCGTACGGGCTGTGCTGCGGATCGTGCCTGCGCAGGTGGAAGACCTGATCCGGCCAGAGATCCAGATGCCAGCCGGTCACCCCGCCCGACGGCGACAACCGGCTGCCGATAAAACTGGCCGGCAGGTCGACACTCGGTACCTCCCCAGGCGGAGACGACCGCTCTGCAACCGAGGGCGCGGCTGTCGCGCTGATGACGAGCAGACCTGCCAGATAGCGCAGGCGTGCAGCCGCTTTGATCCAGTCGTGCACCGCAGCAGCCCGGAATACGCCTATTGCTCAGGCTCGGGGGGGAACCGGGTGAACACCTCCCGCACGGTATTCTCGACCGCGGGCTTGAGGTTCTCCAGCGCCTTCTGCGTGAGCCGGCCCTCAGCCACACCTTCCCAGATCAGCTGCTCGCGCTCTGCATCCACCAAATCGATGGTCGCGGTGCCCATCCGGTAGTGCATCGTATCCACCTCCTGCTCGTACATGGGCCACGCCGTGTACAGCCCATAACGATACCCGTGGTACCCGGTACCCACGGTCATGGACGGACGCACCCTGACTTCACTCCGTTCAGTGACACGAGTGAAGAAGTTGACAATAAGATCGGGATTCTTATCTGTGTATTCGTAACCAAGCGCTTCCATCTCGCTGCGAACAGCGGATTTGAAGTGGTTGGTGAGCAAAGACGAGTAGCCTGCCCGATCGGTGCCGAGTTCCGAGGCAAATCCGAACGTTTCATAGCTCGAAAACGTTGCGCTGCGGTCGTAGTCGGAGCGTACCGATGGACCCGAGGCACATCCGACGAGGAGCATGCTGCCCAGAAGGGCCACGACCGCAAAGAGCCTATTTTGGATCGCCATCATTCTTTCGCCTTTGTCGATTTTCATGGCCAACGCCAAAGCCTGGCCCCGTGGTCCTTCATCTGCTGAGTGATACCAGTCACTCCGGCGCAGCCGCGGCCTCGCTGCTGCTGGTCGTGGTGTCATCCAGCACCTCACCCGCCTCGAGCTTGACTTTCATGGCCACTCGGCCCTTTTCGTCCAACTCCACCTGAACCGGTTCGGTAACCATGACACGCCGCTGGAGTGCGCTGTCGGCAGCCAATATCGCGCGCTTGAGATTGGCGGCACGGTCGCGGGCGAGTGTGGCGAGCGCCATGTCCTCCAGCGGCTGCAGTGGCACGAGTTCAGCCCGCAGCTCTCGCATGTAGACGAGCTCGTCGAAGTAAGCCTCTGGCGAGTCGCTGTCTTCTCCGCCTCCCGCCTCAGCTTCGCTTTCGGCTGTCCGTGTATTGCGGGCGCGCAATGCGTTCAGCGTCGCCTCAGGATCCTCGATCGGGGCCATCTCCCGGAACAAGGCCTCAAGTGCCACGCGCCGCTGCGTTGTATACATGGCGTCCTCCTCGTCAACGGCCGCATCGGCAAGCCGCGCTTCGATGGCAGCCTCCAGCCGAGCCTCCCGGAGAACCCTGGCATCCACTTCTGGCGCCTGAACCGGCGGCAGTTCAAGCAAAAGCTGGGGCCGTAGACTCAAAGCCTCAGCCAGGCTGGCGGCCTTCTGCAGCTGGGGCGGGGTGAGATCCGCACGCCCGGGCAGGAATGTCACGTACTCCAGCTCACCGGGTTCGATCCCAACCAGCTTTCCAAGCAACGTGAACGGCGATGAAGCGATCTTCACGATCAGGTTGCCGAGGGCCTTGATGACGGCGCCGCCGATCTTGAACTCTGGGTCGTTTACGTTGCCGGTCACTGGCAGTTCCACATCGATCGTGCCGTGGCGGTCTTTCAGCAGCGCCACGGCGAGCCCAAGCGGCAGACTCATGGCATCGGGATGCTCTACCTTGTCGCCAAGTTCGAAGTCCCTGAGTATGATCTGGTTGTCCGCGACCAGCTGGCCATCTTTCACCCGGTAGCCAAGGTTCAGATCAAGCCTGCCGCTCTCGATCTTTCGTCCGGCGAAAGGTACCGAGTAGGCCGAGAGCTTTGGCACCGCTATGTTCTCAAACTGCGTTCGCACGTCCGTGTTTCGCACCGGTGCCACGGGCGTGACCGATCCCGTCACCTGCAGCAAGCCGTAGTCATCCACCTTCCCTTCCAGGGAGATCCTCGACGGATCGGCGCTGGCCGTGGAGATTGTCGACAAGTCGCCGTCCAACGCCGAAATCCTGGCACTGAATGGCAGGGGCAACGATTGATCGGCGAAATCAGCCGCGCCATCGACGACCACCACCCGCCCCACGGTGATATCTATCGGGAGCCCGGGTTTCCTGCTCTCCGATTCCCCTAAGGCTCCTGCTTCCTTAGTGCTCTCCCGTCCGCCATCCGGGTCCGAAGTCTTGGCGACGCGACCGAAATTCACCCGGCCCTGTTCCGTAATGAGGATGTCGCCGTAGGGGCGCTGCAGGCGCACTTCGGATACTTCCAAAGTCTTGTCTGCTGCGCTGAAAAGAACATTGGAAGCGGCGAGCTGCTCCCAGCTGCCGAGCCGAGTGCCGAGTTCGGTTTCGGTGATCAGCAAGTCTTTGATCGCGAATTGCCCATCCAGTCGCAAGGCGTCGGCCGGCGAGCTCTGCACCCGCGCCTCGACGTCCAGCGCACCCGAGTCAAAATTCACGTTGGCCAAGGGCTCGACGTAAGGCTGTATGCCGGCGAGTTCGAGATCCTGCGTTTTCAGCACAAAGTCTGCAGCCGGTGCGGGTAAAGCGGTCACGCTGCCGTCAATGGAGAGTGAACCGCCGCGAGAGGCCTGTAGTGACAACCTGGCCGGGAACTCGGCCCCAACTTGGTTGGTGATGTCAAGGATCTCCAGGTTTACTGCGTCCACCGCCAATTCGGCGGCGGGTTGAACGCTCTCGTCGCGGAGCCGGACGCGGGAATCTCTGAGTTGGAACCGCTCGAGTTCGAACTCCCATTCCTTCTCGGGTCCGGCCCTTGTGTTGCTTGCAGCGGCCGTTGACGAATCGGTCTCGACCTCAGCAGCGGATTGTGGCTCGTCCGCTTCGCCATCCGGCTCGGGCGCAGGCAGATTGCGAAAGACGTTCAGCGTACCGGTTTCATCGCGGTGCAGGTTCAAGTCGGCCCCGTTTGTAACGAACTCGCCCACGGCCACTCTTTTTTCAGGCCAGCGTGCGGTACCATCCGCAACGGCCAGACGCGGCACCGACAGAAACCTCCGGGGTTCGGCGTCGCGGCCTGCGGCTGCCGGGAAAGTCCGCATCTGCATGTCCGTCAGTTCGAAATCGAGGTCCTCGACCGTAGCCGTGATCCCGTCGCCATCTCCGGCAGCAACGATGTAGCGGAAACTGACGTCGGCATCGCCGTCGGTGATATCAATCCCCGTCTGGTGACGGACATAGGCCGAAAGCAGCCTGAAATGAGAGCCACTGATAGCCGCCTCGCCCGTGGAATACAGGGGATTCAGCTGCAGGCTGCCCGACCAGGTGAGCTTGCCTGCGCCCGCTATCCGGATAACGACCTCTTGGCTTCCGGGTTGCTCCGGCAGCGTGTTCAGCCCTTGAACATGAACATCCAGTGGCCCAAGCCGGGTTTTTACCGGGTCCGGCGGCACCCGGTCATGCCAGTTCACCGCACCGTCGATGATTGCGACGTCCTGAAATATGACACGCGGTAACGCGGACTCTTCCGCGGGCTCCTGTGAAGCCGAGGTCGAGCGGCGTTCATCAAGCAGCGTAGCCAGGTTCAGACTGCCCGCCTGGTCCCGCGACAGGTGCAGCTCCGGAGCATCCAGGCGGAACTCGCGGAACGTCCATGCCCAGCGGAAGAGCGAAGACGTCTGGAAGTTCACGTGAATCTGACGCACCCGCGCCAGCGGCGCTGACTCTGGATCGTCCAGTTCCAGACCGTCGATCGTCATGCTGAGCACGAATGGGTTGATCGCCACTCGCTCCACACGCAATTCGGCGTCCAATTCCTCAGCCACTACCTTGACTGCCTGGCGCTCCACGAGCCAGGGCGCCAGGAAGAAACCCGCAATCGCGTAAACCGACATGACAACCGCAACGGCGACGGGCCAGCGACGGTTAAGGGTGGGAAGCCGCAAATTCATCTTCCACTTTTCGTGCCGAGGGTGCGAAGAGTAGCTTATTGTCGCGCACGATGCTATGCTGGATCATCACATCTCCAGTTCAGGGACCGGCACGTCGCGCGTGCAAAAGTCCCATGCGCACACTGCCGGCTGGCTTCAACGGTCTTCCGCGCCCCTCTCGGGTCGGGTCCTGCAGAGCGCCATTCGGCCGGGCCAATACGCGATACCGATGGCGTTCACCTCCGCGCCGGGCCGTGTATTCCAAACTCACGTCAAGGCAAGTCAGCCGCTGCTCGCCGACGACACGGCGCGGGCGAGCAGCAACCTGCGCAAAGTGGATGACATGCGGGGGCGGGCACAAAAGCGCGCCTTCATCGAGTTCGCCCATGCATTCGGCGATAACCACCCACGTGAAGATCTTCCATACCACCCGAACCCGCCCGTCCGCGTGACGCACGTACTGGCCCGCGAAAAACCCGACGGTGGCCCCGACAATGGCCACAACCCCGGAGGCCACGAAAAGCAGACGACTGTAATCCGCGAATGAATTCGTCAGGCGCCGGCTCGCGCCGGTGAACGACCGCGGCCGACCCACAACGGGATCAACCAGCCATTCAGCATCCCGTAGATCACGTGCAGAAGGAATGTCAGCACGACGTATTTTGCCTGCGACGTGAGCGCGAGGGGCGTTTCCGGCATCAATGAACCGGCGGCCGAACCGAACACGCCCCAACCGATAATCGGTGAGTACACCAGCTGCATCAGCAACAGCCACTGGACGATCACCGCGAGCGCCAGGCCGCGCAGGATATCCGTCCGCGATTCGAACAGTGCGTACAGGATCACGGCCCAGGCGATTCCGTAGACGAAATGGCCTATCACGGCCAAGGGTTCGGCCCGCACGCCCAGGGCGCCAACGACACCCGCTTTGTACCATTCCATCTTCGACCTCCGGATTGATTTCTCATGTCCCGACTGTAATCGCGCGACTGTCATTCCACGACGATCTTTCCGGTCATCCCCGCCTGCTCATGACCCGGGACGTCGCAATAGAATTCGAGCGTCCCGTCCGCGGATGCCGTCACTTCTACCGTATCGGTTTTACCCGTCTGGATGGTTTCGGTACTCGTCGCAACCCCGCGCATGTGAAGGTTGTGACTGAGCTGACCCTGGTTGACCAGTTTCAGCCGCACCGTTTCGCCCGTCTCCATCTCGATCGTCGCGGGCTGGAATGCAAACTCTTTCGCGACGACCTTTACGGTATCCGTATCCTCAGCCTGGGCGCTGGATGTCAGTCCGGTTATTGCGAGACCCAGAACCATGCCCGTAATCCAGCCGGTTTTGTCGGTGTGCACATGGAAACGCAACATGGGTTGTACCTCCTCTTTTGCAGGACAGCAGCAATGCGCGGTTCGGAAAAACGGCGTCCACGGCGCGGGGCCGTGGACGCCGGACCGGTCACGAGCGTGCCGGCTCACGCGAGGACAACTCGTCCTGCTCGAACATGATGTGCATGAACGGCTGCTTTTGCCCGTTGGGCAGTTCGAAGGCTGTCGGCACCGGATCGAATACCGGCCCCTTGCCCGGTACGCCACGTACCGGGGGCATCATCAGGTGGGTATGGTGCTCCTGATCCCGGATATGCCGTTCGTCCGGCTCCAGCGGCAGATCATTCGAAGACACGAGGTTGTAATCCCGATCGCGGACGACTTCGGTGGTCATCAAATGCATGACGCGCTGGTCATCCACTTTCTCACCGTTGATATACAACTCACCAAGCCCCCACCACGCAGCATACGTATACTGCCTCGGCATCAAGGGGGTGCCGGTGCCGGTGGTCCCATGGAGCAGGTCCTCGGTGAGCACGCCTCCCTGGGTCTCATACCCCGGAAACGGCGGCTTCACGACGTGATCGAGGACGACGCGGTATTCATTACCGGCCGGATCATTGAATTGCGCTTCGAATGAAGCGGTGTCCGGCGTGTTACCGGGTTTGCCCGGCGTATCCTCACGAACGACATCCCGCATTTCAGTTTTGAACCGACCATTGATAATCCGGGCGTTGTTCGAGAATGCCGTCGGCTTATCAAACAGATAAACGCCGTCGTCGCTCACCGTACGTGCTTTCTCCGGTATACCCACCAAAAAAGGCAGCTTTTCCAGGGTATCGGGGACCGCGGGTGGACCCCCTGCCTGTTCCGCGGCCGCGAGTTTTGGTCGGAACCGCATCTGCGGATTATCCGGCGTACCGAAGGTCTCCTCCTCGAGAACCCGTGGTCCCGGCAATACCCAGTACGTAATGTTGCCGGATGACTGGCTGACTTCAGTTATACGGAAGGGATTCTTGCCCTTCACCACATCGGCGTCGGCCGCCTGCAGGCTACCAGCCGCGACCGCCACAACCGCGCCGATCGCGATTGCCGTGCCTGTCCGGACGCCGGGGCGGTCCCCGCGCGATCGGGTTCGCGGGTTTTCCAGTCGATCGATCATATCGAACCTCCATCTATGCAGCGGCGCGGCACGTCGCCGTACCGCATGCCGCGTATCGGATTCGGTCACGGGCCGGCCATTGGCCGACCGTCACGGGCATTGTGCGACCTGATCCCGGCTTTCGGGATTCGACTTTGTACGTACGTACCACCCCGTATGCGCGGAGCATTTGCCGGGGTCACAGAGGTTGTACCGGGGAGGCGTCGCTGCGCCTCCCCGGACTGTTGTGGATGAATGAGCGGGATCATGCTCGTGGAACGCCGTCACTGCTCCCTGTCGATCGGTATGCGGCCCACGCGCGAATCCAGCTCCTCGTAGCCGAGCGGATCGGCGCGGGGCTCGGATTCAACAAGCACTTGACCCGGTCGACCGAGGGTGACGCTTTTACCTGCATGCTCGCTGAGCTGCTCGCCACGGTCACCGTGCTCGATGTCCGTGGACGTAAGCATCGCGAATGCGCCCTGGGACGCCAATGCACCCGTAAGACCCAGTGCCAATACGAGCCCCAGCGACCCACGGCCAATCGAATGGCGTTTGTTCACAATCATGGCGATAACCTCCTTCTCCGGTTTCGAATTACGCCGTTTGGCGACTGCAAGTATCGATGCAGGAACGTGATCTTTGAATTGGCGGTTGTACGTACGTACCAGCTCGTAATCCCGCGCGAGTCGACCCGCAGGAGCGATCACCGCGCGTGCGACACGGCGTTTCACGACCACTTACCCGCCACGCCCCGGCCCGAGACCGGATCCACGGTAGCCGCGTACGTATAACCACGAATTTAAGGGTTACCGCCCTCCCAGCAGACTGCGCTCCATCATCGAGTGACCCAGAAACGGGGGAGACAAAGAGATGGCGACCGCTACCGCTGAATCGTTCAACCGGCTCACGTGGCCGGGTACCACCGAATGCGATGCGCCCGCCGCACGGCCTACCCGCCCCGAGCGGAGCGCCCGCGGACAACGTCCGGTCAATGATCCTGGAGTGTCGGGTGCATCCGGGGCATGTGCCGATGGCGAGCCCGATGAAAACGCAGTCGACCGCGCCCTGATCCAACGCGTCCAGCGCGGAGACAATGCGGCCTTCGATCTGCTCGTGAAGAAGTACCAGCACCGCGTGGCCGCGCTGCTTCGGCGGCATATCGCCGACCCATCGGAACTCGAGGATGTCGCCCAGGAGGCGTTCCTGCGGGCCTACCGTGGCCTCGCACGATTTCGTGGCGAGAGCGCTTTCTACACCTGGCTGTACCGAATCACGGTCAACACGGCCCGCAATCACCGGATCGCGATGGACCGGCGCGGCGCTGTCCGTGGCGGGATGGATCCGGTGGAAGCGGAACGCTTCGATGACGGCGCCCTCCTGCGCGACACCGATACCCCGGAACGGCATGCCGCGACCGGCGAGGTCCGCCAGGCGATCGACCAGTCGCTCGAATCGATGCCCGGGTGTCTGCGCGAGGCGCTGACACTGCGCGAGATGAAAGGACTCTCCTACGAAGAAATCGCCACGGTCATGGACTGCCCGATCGGGACCGTTCGCTCACGGATCGCGCGGGCGCGGGGGGCGATCGATGAGCGGATCCGCCCCATGCTCGAAGGGGCCGAAGAGGCGCCCGAGGGAGTCTAGGGCGGTGGCCGGATCCCGACATCCGTGGAAATCCGTGGCGAAATCCTTGAGCCGATGTCTGCCGCTGCGCAGCCTCCGCAGGCTGCCGGGCATAAGACGGTCGTTGCCCACGAAACTGACATTCATGGCATCGCTGCTGATGCTGCCGGTCCTCTTTGTGGCCCTGCGGGTCGACCCGGCGGCATCCGGTTCGATCGACCACACGACCCTCGTAATGCTCATTTCCGGCATTGCGCTGGCAGCATTCGCGTTCGTGGCGCGCGGCCTGGTTCAACCGATTACGAACCTTGCCAGGATGGTCCGCGGTTACCGCATGGGGGACCCCCTGCAACCCCCCGTCGACATCCGTTTCGACGAACTCGGGACCCTTACGGGGGAAATCGTGCAGACGCTGCGCGAGGCGGATGCTCACCTCGTACGCCGGGCCCACCGTGACGCGGTCACGGGGGCACTCAACCGCGAAGGCGTCTCACGGGAACTGGAGCATCTCCTGCAACGGGTACGCCCGGACGAACGCGTCGCTACCGCCGTAATCGAGATCCGTGAGCTGTCACGCTGGGAGGTCGCGCTCGGCTCGGCCACCGGGGAGACGGTTCGACGTGCCATCATCGAGCGCATCCGGCCCAGTGGTGATGCACGCACTGCCGCTGGCGTCATCAGCCCATATCGATTCGCGTTCCTGATCGCGGCACCGGCTGAGGTGATCGAGGAGCGACTGGATGGTATCTGGCGACAGTTGCGGTCCCCCATCCCGTGCGGCGCCCAGTCGTTGATACCGACCGTGACCATGGGCATCGCCTGGGGGGGCGGAGACGACTCGTCTACCGGTCTTATACACGCCGCCGAGAGCGCCTCCCGATCGAGCCGGACACAGACGGGCAGTGCGCGGGTACACGCGGCTGAGACAAGCGAAGAGCTTCAGGACATCGCGAAACTGTCGCTCGCGCTGGAAGATGCCATCAACCATGGTGTCATCGATGCGCATTTCCAGCCGCGTGTCGACGCGACCACGCTCGAGTGGGTGAGCACCGAAGCACTGGCGCGCTGGAATCATCCTGAGCACGGCACGATCAGCCCGGGGACATTCATACCGATGGCGTCCGACAGTGGCCGGATCGCCGATATCGGTCGCATCATGCTCGATCGCGCTGCCGCGGCCGTGGCGGACTGGCGGCGATCCGGATTGAACCTCACGGTGTCGGTCAACGTGGACGCGGAACAACTGGTCAGCGCCACCCTCGAGGACGACGTCATGCGCACGCTTGAACGCCACGGCGTTGCGCCGGATGCGCTCGAACTCGAGATCACGGAAACGTCCCTGCTGGCCAGCCTCGAAGGGGCACTCGCGCAGATCACCGCCCTGCGCGCGCGCGGCGTGCATTTCGCCCTGGACGATTTCGGCACGGGGTACTCCTCGCTCGGCTATCTCGGCCGACTGCCGGTCGATCGGATCAAGATCGATCGCTCGTTCGTAACGGCCCTGGATACAGCGGAGGGATGTCGCATCGTGCGCGCGATCGCCGACCTCGCGCGCGGCCTGTCACTGAAAATTACCGCCGAGGGAATCGAGACTGAACAGCAGGCACAGCGATTGCGCGAATTCGGCTGTGACGAGCTCCAGGGCTTTCTTTATGCCCACCCGATATCGGCGCACGCGGTCCTGGAGACGAAACCCCGTTGCGCACGGACCGCACGCCTTGATGCGCTTATACGCCCGATTGAAACCGGTGCCGTCGGCGGCATAACCCGATGACGGGCGAGCAGCTCAATCAGGGTGATCCCGGGAGAGTCGTGACGGACAATCCGGCCGTGGCCGTCGAGACGGCACTGGAGCAGACCGCCGCGCGTTACTATGACCCGTCACGGCACCGATTCGATTACGGCGCGGCGGCGGTGTCCGAGGAGTACGGAGCCCTCCGCCGCACGGCCGACGCGCTCGCGGATGTGAACCCGGATCTGATCCCGGATCCACCCGCGGCGATCGCGTTCTGGATCAACCTGTACAACCTGCTCACGCTGCACATCGTGTTGGCGGGCCCGATCGCGGCGTCCGTGCGTGAACGCGATGACTTCTTTACCGGTCCGTATTACCGGGTAGCGGGACAGGCCCTGTCCCTTGACGCCATCGAGCACGGCATTCTGCGCGGCAACGCCCGTCGGTATATGGGCCTCAAACCGCTGTTCTCGCCGGGAGATCCGCGCCTGCACTGGAGCCTCCGCACGGTCGATCCGCGCATCCATTTCGTGCTGCACACGGCCACCCTGTCGTCGCCGCCGCTGGTTGCGCTCCCGACGGACCGAGTCGACACCGTGCTGGAGAACGCCACCCGTAAGCAACTGGCGGCCACGGTAGAGGTCGATCAGGCTGGTGGTACCACCCGCCTGCCCCGGCTGTTCCGCTGGTACACGGGCGATTTCGGCGCCTCGATCGACGACGCCCTCGCCTTCATCCGCCAGCGTCTGGATGACGATCGCGCGGATGCACTCATGCACGAGGACATCAATATCGAATTCCATCCCTTCGATTGGCGACTCAACGATCGCCGCGTCGCCCCTGACTGAAGTGAACTCCCGGGGTATGTCAGGCATTTGCGATGCGGCACTTTTGCGGATCACACGGGTCGGACAATCCAGACTGAGCAACCATTCGGGAAGGCCGGAATGCGATACACGATACTGCTGACCGCACTCCTCGCGACCGGAATACCGGGCGCCGTCGCCCAGCCGCCAACCGGTGATTCGACGCTCATGGAAGCGTCGCTGTCCGAATACCGGGACAATATCCGCACCGGCGCCTCCAAAGACGGGATCCCCTCGATCGATGATCCGATATTCCAGGACCCCGAGGCAGCGGACGCATTCCTCAATGACAATGACCGGGTTATCGGCGTCTACATCAACGGCGAGGCGCGCGCCTATCCGCAACGGATCCTGGTCTGGCACGAGATCGTCAACGACACCGTCGGCGGCGATCCGGTCAGCATCACCTATTGCCCACTGACCGGTACCGGCCTTGGTTTCCATCGCGACGGCGCGGAGTTCGGGGTATCCGGCAAGCTCCTGAACAGCAACCTCGTCATGTACGATCGCGCGACCGAGACGCGCTGGCCGCAGATGCTGGGCGCCGGCATATCCGGGCCGATGGCCGGCAAGGGGCTGGAGGAAGTCCGCACCGTGTTCACCGAGTGGGGGCGCTGGAAGGAGCGTTATCCGCAGACGCGGGTGCTGTCCACGGATACGGGGATCATGCGCAACTACCAGCAGGACCCTTACGGAGACTACAACCCGATCAGTGGCTATTACGCGCCGGATTCGCGGCGGATGTTCCCGGTGATGAACGAGAGCGAGCGCTATCCGCCGAAGCATGAGGTACTCGGTTTCCGCGGGCGGGATCATGCGGTCGCCGTGGACCTCGGTACGCTCCGGGACAAAGGTGTCATCGAACGCCGGATCGATGGCGAGCGTTACGTCATTATTCACGATCCGGGGCTCGATACGGGCTGGGTCTGGCGCGGCGAGGGGGAAATCGACGCGGATTCGATCGAATTCGGACCGGAGGGACCGCGTTTCGATGGCCGCGACGGACTGGAACCGGTGAATGCATTCCGGGCGATGTGGTTCGCCTGGGCGGCGTATTACCCGGATACGGCGGTGATCGACGATGCCACGGACGACGCCTGACATCCGGCTTACCGCGGCCGTGATCGGTCTCGCATATGCCCTCGGCTATCTCTATGCACTCGGAGATCTGTCAGCGGCGGCACGGCCGGTCTGGTCGTTTACGCTGGGCGATCCCGGGCGCTGGCTGGATCAGCGGGTTGTATTCCAGTTTGAGGGCATCGCCATGTTGCAGGCAGGCCATCTCGTGTGGCTGATCAGCCCCCTGAATCTGCTGATCGCCGCGGCCCTGGGCGTTCTGCTCGCCCTCAATATCGACGGCGCCTGGATGCTGTGGAAACAGCCCGCGGCGTGCGGGATTGCCGGCCGTGGCGGCGGCGTGCTCGCGGCCGTGCCCGCGCTCGCGGCAGGGGGTGCCTGCTGTGCGCCGAGTTTGGTGCTATTGCTCGGCATCCCCGGGCTGGGCGCGTTCGCCGCGATGTTCGCGTGGCTGGTACCGGTGTCGCTGGTGCTGCTGGGAGCGAGCCGCTGGTGGCAGCGACGCCAGGGGGCGCCGGCGTGGTTTCGGGCCAATCCGGGAAGCCTCGATTAGCGGGCGTGCCGGGGGGGGGGCATCCGAGGGCATCAGTCCGCGGGACCGTCGTCACCGGGTCCGGTCTCGATCGGTGCGTCCGCGCGCCCTGCCCATTCGGTCCAGGAGCCGTCGTACACGGCGACGTCTTCACGCCCAAGCCGGTGCAACGCGAATGCAAGCACGCATGCCGTCACGCCCGTCCCGCAGGAACACACGACGGGGCGCTCGTCCAGATCGGCAAACCGTTCGCGCAGTTCCGCGGGCGGCCGGACGCAACCGGTCTCCGGATCGATCACGGTATTGAGTGGGGTATTGCGGGCACCCGGGATATGGCCGGATGGCAGGCCCGCACGTGGTTCCGGATCGGTGCCCGCGAAACGACCGGATGGGCGCGCGTCGATCACCGCCGCCAAACCGGTTTCGAGGTTTCGCTGCACATCCGCCAGCGTCCAGACCGCCGCCGGATCGGGGTGCGGCACGAAGCCCGCCGGTGGGCGCTCGACCCGGCCCGCTTCCAGCGGCAGGTCCGCGCGCTGCCAGGCCGGCAGACCAGCATCGAGAATCGCCACGCGCACGTGGCCGAATACGCGGAACATCCACCACACGCGGGCCGCGGAGAACAGTCCGGCGCTGTCGTACACGATTACCCGCGTGTGGTTGTCGATCCCAAGGCGACCGGCCTCACGGGCGAAATGTCCGGCCTCGGGGAGCATGTGCGGGAGTCCCGACCCGGTATCGGCAATGCGATCGATATCGAAGAACACGGCGCCGGGGATATGCGCGGCCAGGTATTCGCCGCGGGCGTCGCGGCCCGTGGTCGGCAGATGCCAGCTGGCGTCGACGACGCACAGATCATCATCGTCGAGATGGCGTTCGAGCCAGCGGACATCGACCAGCGATTCGTGGCCGTTTCGAGCCATCCCGTTCATGTTACCGCTTTATTCCTGCACCGCCGGCGACACGTCAGGCTCGTTGAGCGCCTTCCAGGTGTGCTCGGCGAGGCCGACACCCGCCTCGTACATGGTCAGGTACGTCTGTGAAGCCCCGGCCGCGATCACGGCGTCGACCTCATCCTTGTGCAGGGCGTGGGCGACCACACTGCCACCGAAGCCGCGGGAACGCAGCTGGCGTGCCGCGATCAGTTTCGATTCCAGCGCATCCATCGACAGGACGACCGCCTGGATCCCCTCGAGATCGATGCCATGCCAGAAGTTCGCATCCTCGGCATCCGTGTAGACCACGTTGCGGCCGGCGGCGGCATGGGTCTCGACCTTGTAGGGGTCGGAGTCCAGACCGATCACGCTGGCCCCGCGGCGGCTCAGCGCATCGTAGGCCGCCGCCCCGGTACGCCCCATGCCCATGATCACGATGCGCGCATCACCGAAGGCGGTCGGTTCCTCATCCGGGTGCAGATGCGGCGACTCGAAGCGCTGCAGGAAATCCTCGAAGCGCTCGAACAGTGGGTGCGCCAGGCGGTTCAGCGGAGCCGCGACAATGAACGAAAGCGCGACCGTGATTGCGAGCGGTACCAGCCATTCCGGCAGCACGGATGCGGAGACGATCAGGCCGAACTCACTGTAGGCGGTGAGGCTCAGTCCGGCGAGGAAGGCGTTGCGCGCACGCAGGCGGAACAGGATCAGCAGGAAGAAAAACAGGATGCCCTTGAGCGGCAGGATCAGCGCGAACACCAGTGCGAACGCCAGATCGCCGGCAGTCGGCATGCCCTGCATGCCGATCTGCAGAAAGAACCCCACGAGGAAGACCTCTTTGAGGCTCCACAGCGATTCCGACATCTCCGCCGCGCGCGGGTGATTCGACAGCATTACGCCCATCAGCAGCGCCCCGATTTCGGAGCTGATCCCGACCACCTCGAAGCCCATGCCGCCGATCACGAGCGCGAGCAGCATGCCCATCAGGACCATGAGCTCGTCATGCCCGCTGAGATCCAGCAGCCAGTGAATGGCCGGGCGCAGCAGCGGCAGCGCGAGGATCCAAAGGGCCCAGATCGACGGCGCGGATCCACCCTGGATGGCAATGACGACCAGCGCGATCACGTCCTGGAGGATCAGGATGCCGATGGCCACACGGCCATGGAACGCGCCGATCTCGCGCTTGGTCTCGAGCGTCTTGGCCGCCAGCACCGTACTGGAAAACGCCAGCGCGATCGCCACCAGCAGCGCGGTATTCCATACCACCCCCATGAGGAAATGGATCCCCGGCGTGAAGATGGCGACCGTGATCGCGAAGTGCAGCACGGACCCGCCGATCACCTGCGGCTGCACCAGCTGGCGGAGCTTCAGCTTCAGACCCACCGTGAACAGCAACAGCAGGACACCGAGATGGGCCACGTGATCAAGGATCTCGCCGCTCTCGTGGGGCAGACCGAGTTGTCCGCCCAGCGCATTCAGGCCGAAGCCGGCGACCAGGAACCCGACCAGCGGCGGCAACCCGATCTGTTTGACGGCGAGGCCGAAGAAGAACGCGAAGGTCAGGACAAGGACTTCAAACATGATGAACGCCTTTTACTTTCCCTGTGCCATCAGGCGGCAGGTGGATCATCGGATGGTTCCCGCGGACGCGACCGAACGTAGCGCAACCACGGCACGGACACACGGGCCCCGCGAAGTTTCGCGTGCGAGGACATCCCGGGCGTGGCGCCGTTCGAGTCCTGTCGGCACTCCGCGAGCACGGGATGCCAGGTTCCCCGCAGCCGCAGCGCATGGTGTAATCCAATCGCGCGGTCGCTGTCCAGCGGGGCGACGACACGGGCCCACAACCCGGGAGTTCGACTGATGCATGCTACCCCCGAGACCGGCGGTACGGTTAACAGTAACGGTCTGCACGAAGTGCTGGACCGTACCGCGACCGTGGTCCTCGGCAAGAGTCACGTGATCCGGCTGGCACTGAGTTGCCTGCTCGCGCGCGGGCATCTGCTGCTCGAGGACGTGCCCGGCGTCGGCAAGACGACTCTGGCACACGCACTGGCGCACGGGCTCCATCTGCAATATCGACGCATCCAGTTCACCAGCGATCTGTTGCCGGCGGACGTGCTGGGCGCCTCGATCTTCGAGCGCGACAGCGCGACTTTCCGGTTCCATCCGGGGCCGGTGTTCGCGGAACTCGTGCTCGCCGACGAGATCAATCGCGCGCCCCCCAAGACCCAGAGCGCGCTGCTGGAGGCCATGGAGGAGGAGCAGGTCACCATCGAGGGGCAGACACGCGCCCTGCCCGACCCGTTTTTCGTGATCGCGACGCAGAATCCGCGCGAGCAGGCCGGCACCTACCCGCTGCCGGAATCGCAGCTCGATCGCTTCCTGATGTGCCTCTCGCTCGGCTTCCCCGACCGGGACGCGGAGCGTGAACTGCTGAGCGGCACCGATCGCCGCCACCTGATCCGGGACATGGAAGCGGTCCTCGATCCGGACCGCCTGCGCGAACTGCAGGCCAGGGCGGAGCGCATCCATGTCGCACCCGCCATTCTCGACTATGTCCAGGCCCTGCTGGCGGCCTCCCGCGATGGCGATCGGTTCGTGGCCGGGCTCTCGCCCCGCGCCGGCCTCGCGCTGATTGCAGCGGCGCGCGGCTGGGCGATGCTCGCGGAGCGGGACTATGTGTTACCCGAGGATATCCAGGCCGTGCTTGGCCCGGTGGTCGACCACCGCCTGCAGTCGCTCGACAGCGGCGATCACGGCACGCCCGGGGAGCGGCTCCAGGCGGGAGTACCGCTGCCCTGATGCGGCTCCATCTGCCCGGGATGGCCGCCATCCGGCGCCTGCGCTCGGCCATCGCGACCCGCTGGCTCGACCGCCGTGTGCCGCGCGAGCCCGCGCGCATCCGCCTGCATCGCCGGCGGCTGTTCATCCTGCCGACGCGACTGGGGTATACCCTCGCGGCGACCCTGGCCCTGCTGCTGCTCGGCTCGCTCAACTACGGCGCCAGTCTCGGTTTCGCGGTGACGTTCCTGCTGGCGGGCAGCGGCGCGCTGGCGATGATCCATACCTACCGCAATCTCGAAGGTTTGGAACTGGCGTTCGCGCCACCGCCCGCGGTGTTCGCGGGCGAGCGGCCACGGCTGCCGGTGCGCCTGCGCGCGGACGCACCCCAGCGCTGGGGGATCACGCTGGACGGCGGTGACGGCCCGCCGCCGGTCAAGGCGCCCGCGCCAGAGGTGCCCGCCGATGCCGAGTTCCGGTTCCCACCGCGACCCCGGGGGCGCTTCCGCCCGCCGCGGCTGCGGGTCCGCACGGAATGGCCGTTCGGCCTGCTGCGCGTGTGGTCGTGGGTGTGGCCGGATGTCGACGGGATCGTCTACCCGGCCTGCATCGATCACGGCCTGCCGCCGCCCGAGCGCCCCGCTGCCGCCGGCTTCGAGCGCCCGCGGGAGGGGGCGGACGAGGATTTCGCCGGGCTGCGGACCTATCAGCCCGGCGATTCCCCGCGACGTATCTCCTGGACCACATTCGCGCGCACCGACGAACTGCTGGTCAAGGCCTTCGAGTCCGCGCCCGCGGGCGATCACCGGTTCGACTGGGACGACACGGGCGCACTGCGCCCGGAGGAGCGTCTGGAGCAGTTGTGCTTCTGGGTCGTGCAGGCGGAGCGGGCCGGTCTGCGCTATGGGCTCGCGCTGCCCGATCGGCGGATCGACGCAGGGACGGGGCCGGCACACCGCGCGCGCTGTCTGGAGGCGTTGGCCCTGCTCGGCATCGGGGAGGATGTGAACGCATGAGCCGCGACAGCGCGATCGACACGGCACAGCTCCATGCCGCGGCCGTGGCCCTTGTGCTGTCGGCATTGCCGCATGCCGGGCAGCTGCCGTTGTGGGTGCTCATGCTGGTGCCCGGCGCGATCGCGCTGCGCCTCGCGCTCGGCCGGCCGCCCGGCCGCTGGTTGCTGATCGGACTCGTCATCGTTGTGTTCGCGGCCGTGCTGTTCCGTTTCCGTACGATCGCCGGGCCAACCGCCGGCGGCGCCTTCTTCTGCGCGATGGTCGCGCTAAAATTCCTGGAGAGCCGCAATCGACGCGATCTCGGCATCCTCCTGTGTCTCGCGTATTTCCTCGCCATCTCCGTGTTCCTCAACACCGAGGCGATCGGTATCGCCGCGCTCGTACTGGCGGCCGTGCTGGCGACCACGGTCGCGCTCACCTTCGTGGCGGAGCCGAGCGGCCCACCGATACGGGCCCGTGTACGCCTGTCGGGTACCCTGTTGCTGCAGGCGATACCGGTTATGCTCGTCCTGTTCCTGCTGTTCCCGCGTCTGCCCGGACCGATCTGGGGACTGGGCGACGACAAAAGCGCCCGTACCGGGCTCGACGACCGGATGTCGCCCGGCGACATTACACGCCTGACCGAATCTTCCGAGGTGGCCTTCCGGGTCGACTTCGAGGATGAGCCCCCGGCCCGCGCGGAGCGCTACTGGCGCGGTCCCGTGTTCTGGTCGTATGACGGCCGCGCCTGGACCAAGGGGGAATCGCGCCACCGCGGCCTGGAGGACCCGACTGCGACCGGGCGCGAGCGCGCCTATACGCTGATCCTGGAACCGCACGGGCGCAAGTGGCTGTTCGGCCTCGACATCCCGGTGGCCGCCGACGGCGACGTGAAACGCAGCACGGGCTACAACCTCGTCACCGACGAGCGCATCGACTCGGTGCAGCGCTACGCGATGCGCTCCGCCCTCGACTACCGCCTCGAGCGCGAACTGCCCCGGGCCCGCCGCGAGCGGGCGCTCGATCTGCCGGAGGGCAGCGCACCGCGGGCGCGTGAACTGGCCGAGCGCTGGCGCGACGAGGCGAGCGGCCCACAGGGAATCGTAGACCGGGGCCTCGCGTTCCTGCGTGATAAAGATTTCGTCTACACGCTCTCGCCCGACCCGCTGGGCGAAACCCCGGTCGACACTCTGCTGTTCGAGACCCGTACCGGCTTCTGCGAGCACTTCGCCAGTGCGTTCACGGTGCTCATGCGGGCGGCCGATATCCCCGCCCGGGTCGTAACCGGTTACCAGGGCGGCGAGATCAACGACGACTACATGATCGTGCGCCAGTCCGATGCCCACGCCTGGACGGAGGTCTGGCTCCCCGATCAAGGCTGGACGCGGGTGGACCCGACCGGCGCCGTCTCGACCACCCGTCTGGACGCCGGCATCGCCAGCCTCGAAGGCGCGGATTCCCTCGATCTGATGTCGCGCCGCGACAGCGGCGCGCTACGCGAGCTCGGCCTGCTGTGGGACTCGCTCAACCATGGCTGGAACCGGTTTGTGCTCGGTTACGGCCCCGCGCTGCAGAAACAGCTCCTCGACCGGCTCGGCATGGATGCCCTCGGCCGCTGGGCGCTGGCGCTGGTGATGCTGGCCGCGATCGGCCTGATCATCGCGGCGGTGTGGCTGCTGGCGCTGCGTCCGGTCGGCCCACGTGACCCGGTCGAACGACTCTGGCAACACGCCCGCCAGCGTCTGGGGCGCATCGGCCTCCGTGCGCATCCGGCCGAGGGCCCGATCGACCTGGCGGCACGCGTGCGCCGCACGCGGCCGGATGTCGCACCGGCCTTCTCACGCATCGTCTCGGCGTATGTCCGGCTGCGCTATCGTCCGGTTCCCCGTGATTCGGCCTTTCAGGAACTGCGTAATGCGGTACGGGCATTCCGGCCGCGCCGACGGCCGCCACGCGACAGCCATAGAAACAATGATCAAAACCGGCCGGCCGACTGAAGAATGATGCAGGTCGGGCTTACACAGGCTCTATAAGCCCGACCTGCAGGACGCCCGATACTCAGACGTTCGCCAAGCCGTGTGGAACGGCCCGGGCTTACTCAATCGACGCGGGGATCACGGTCTCGCGTCCCGGAAAACGATGGCCGCGGTGCAGGCAGTAGCCGAGCCATTTGTGCAGGAAGCGGTTGCGTTCCCAGCAACGCTCCAGCGTTCGACGGGCATCGAAATGGTACCGGCCACGGCCGATATGCACCTCCATCGCCTCGGCCGTGCGCGCGTCGTGCTGCACCCGCACTCGCAGGTCCGGCTCATAGCGCACGTCATCCCCATCGGCGAACGCGTAGGTCAGGCGCAGCGTCGTCGTATAGCGGGAGCGTTCGATGATCGTCACGTGCAGGTCGACACACCCGCTCACGCGCGATACGGCGCGGCCGTCGATGGCGTCGAAGCGCGGGACGAGGCGCCGCAGGCGCATGTAGTTCTCTTCATACAGCGCCATCAGGCCGGGGAAATTGCGCCGGCTGGCGGTAGAGAGCGCGCGCTGTTGTGCACGGGACTGCTGCATCGGCTGTCGGGTGACTCGTTGCGGTTACCGGAGGGCAGGATACACGCTGCGGATGACGGGCTGGAAGCGCCCGGATCGTCTATGCTGGCGTAGCGGGCCACGAAGGGCCCATAGGCCGGCGCGGCCCGGACCACCCCGGCGGTGGCGTCGCCTGTGGACAAGAACGGGAAAACCGGCGTCGCGTAGAGGACATCCGCCGCGCCGGCATGTTAATCTCCGCTACCGCTTTTGCATGCGCGCCCGCGCGGGCGCGCCCCGACACGGAACCCGCCCGATCGCGATGCAATACATCAAGCGCTTCTCCGAGATCTCCTACGACGACGTCGCCATTGTCGGCGGCAAAAACGCCTCGCTCGGCGAGATGTATCGCGAGCTCCGCGACCTCGACGTGCTGGTCCCCAACGGCTTCGCCATCACCGCCGATGCGTTCCGCTATTACATCGAGCACAACGGCCTGTTCGATGAGATCAAGCGGCTGCTGAACGATCTCGACCTCAACGACACGCATCGCCTCTCCGACGTCGGCGGCATCATCCGCGCCGGTATCGTCCACGGCGACATGCCGACGGACCTGCGAGAGGAGATCTTCACCGCCTACCGCGAACTCGGCGAGGAATATGGTCACAATCCCGACGTGGCGGTCCGCAGCTCGGCCACTGCCGAGGACCTGCCCGATGCCTCCTTCGCCGGCCAGCAGGAGAGCTACCTCAACATCCGTGGCACGCGCAACCTGTCGACGACCTGCAAGTGGGTATTCTCGTCGCTGTTCACCGATCGCGCGATCGCCTACCGTGCGCACCACGGCTTCGATCACATGGACGTCGCGCTGTCGATCACCGTCCAGAAGATGGTCCGCTCCGACATCTCATCATCAGGCGTGATCTTCACGCTCGATACCGAGAGCGGCTTCCGTGATGTGGTGTTCGTAACCTCCGCCTACGGGCTCGGCGAGAACGTGGTCCAGGGCACCGTCAATCCCGATGAGTTCTATGTGCACAAATCGAAGCTCGAGCAGGGATATGCCCCGATCCTGCAGCGGCATATCGGCACGAAAGAACTCAAGATGATCTACAGCGCCGAGAACGTACGTGGCAACTCCACGCGCAACGTCGAGGTCAAGCCGTCCGAGCGGCGCGAGTTCTCGATCGATGAAGAGGACGTCCTCACCCTCGCCCGCTACGCGACCACGATCGAAAAGCACTATTCCGGGCGTAACGGTTATTCCACACCGATGGACATCGAGTGGGCGAAGGACGGCGAGAACGGGCAGCTGTTTATCGTCCAGGCGCGCCCGGAGACGGTCCAGTCCCGCGTCGACAACGTGCAGTTCCAGGAGACATTCCGGCTCGACCAGACCGGCGAGGTGCTCGCCCAGGGCAAGAGCGTCGGCCGGCGCATCGCGGCCGGGCGCTCGCGCGTGATCCTCGAGGCCACGCACATGCACGACCTCAAGGAGGGCGAGGTCCTGATCACCGATATCACCGACCCGGACTGGGAACCCGTCATGAAGCGGGCGGCGGCGATCGTCACCAACCGCGGCGGGCGCACCTGCCACGCGGCGATCATCGCGCGTGAGCTGGGCATCCCGGCCATCGTCGGCTGTGGCAACGCGACCGAGTTGCTCGCGGAGGATGTCGATCTGACCGTCTCCTGCGCGGAGGGAGATCTCGGCTACGTCTACGACGGGACACTCGAATTCCACAGCGAACGCCTCGACGCCTCGGATCTCGAATCGACCGAGACCAAACTGATGCTCAACCTCGGCAACCCCGAGCGCGCCTTCGAGGCCTCTTTCATGCCGACCGATGGCGTCGGCCTGGCGCGCCTCGAGTTCATCATCAACAACTCGATCGGGATCCACCCGCGTGCGCTGCTGGAATACGATTCGCTCGATGGCGGCACCCAGCGCGAGATCGATCAGGCCATCTCGGGCTATGAGAATCCGCGCCAGTTCTACATCGACCGTATCGCTGAGGGTGTGGGCACCATCGCCGGCGCTTTCTACCCGCGCCCGGTCATCGTGCGCATGTCCGACTTCAAGTCCAACGAATACGCCTCGCTGATCGGCGGCGGCCCATACGAGCCGCACGAAGAGAACCCGATGCTCGGGTTCCGCGGCGCTTCGCGCTATTTCTCGCCGGAGTTCGAGGAGGCGTTCGCGCTCGAATGCCAGGCTCTGCGCAAGGTTCGTGAGACCATGGGCTTCGAGAACATGAAGCTGATGATCCCGTTCGTGCGGACCCCCGGCGAGGGCGAGCGCGTCATCCAGCTGCTGGCCGAAAACGGGCTGGAACGCGGGGTGAACGGGCTCGAGGTCTACCTCATGTGCGAGATCCCCACCAACGCCCTGCGGGCCGACGATTTCCTCGAACACTTCGACGGCTTCTCGATCGGCTCCAACGATCTGACCCAGCTCACCCTCGGCGTCGACCGCGACTCGGCCGCCGTGACCGAAGGCGACGAGCGCGACCCGGCGGTACTGGACCTGATGGAAATGGCCATCAAGGCGTGCAACCGCCACGGCAAATATGTCGGTATCTGCGGCCAGGCCCCCTCGGATTTTCCGGAGATCACGCGCTTCCTGGTGGAGCATGGGATCGGCTCGATCTCGCTGAATCCCGACAGCCTGCTGCGGATGAAGAAGATCACCGCCGAGGTGGAGAGCGCAGCCGGACGGGGCACGAACGCGAGGCAGTGATGGCAATAAAAGTAATCGCATGCCATGCATCCCTTGCGATTACACAGGATTTATCGATAATGACCCGCCCTGCCCGCCGGTTCGACCGTCGGGCCCGTATTGCGCCAGCCGTGGAGCACTGATGGCGAAAGAAGATCATATCGAGATGGACGGCACGGTGATCGACACCCTGCCGAACACGATGTTCCGGGTCGAACTGGATAACGGCCACGTCGTGACCGCCCACATCTCGGGCAAGATGCGCAAGCACTACATCCGGATCCTGACCGGCGACCGCGTCACGGTCCAGCTCACGCCGTACGATCTCTCCAAGGGGCGGATCACCTACCGCTCGCGCTGAGGGCGCCGTCCGTCTGGACAGTTCCCCGTGGCCCCTCCGCCGGGGCGCGTGTCCACCGGAACGGGCCCTTCCCGGTGTTCGGGTCGGGTTTTGGCTTGACACCGATCTACGGTTGTTGGCGTTCGGTGTGGTGCTTTCCTGGTTGGCTACATGATTTGGGTTTCACCGGGGAATGCCGGCATTGCGCGGTGAAATCTTCCGGGCCAGCATCCGGCGCTACGGGACCGCGCAACGCCGGCCGACGTCGCCAGGGTCCGCTCACGGTTCGGGCCACGGCGGTTTTGACGTTCCCCCCATCGACGGCGCCGAGCAAGGGCGCGGGCGCGACGGATCAGCCCCGACAAAAAAACGCCCCGCCGACCAGCGAGGCCGACAGGGCGCGATCCTGCACAAAAACCCAGAACCCGGTTACGAAACCGCCTCCGGCGTCTCCACCTCGACGGCGAGGTCGTCGTCCTCACCGACAGTGACGGTAACCCGGCCACCCTTGGTCAGCCGTCCGAACAGCAGCTCGTCGGCCAACGGCTTCTTGACGTGTTCCTGGATCACGCGCGCCATCGGCCGCGCGCCCATCACCCGGTCGTAGCCATTGCGGGCGAGCCAAGCCCTGGCCGCATCGTCCACGTGCAGCGACACCCGCTTCTCTTCGAGCTGGGTCTCGAGTTCGATGATGAACTTGTCGACCACGTTGGCGATGGTCCGCTCGTCCAGCGACTGGAACTGGATGATCGCGTCGAGGCGGTTGCGGAACTCCGGCGTGAAGGTGTGGTTGAGCACACCCATCACGTCCTTGGAGTTGTCGGCGGTGTTGAAGCCGATGCTCCGCCGCGACAGCGCCTCGGCGCCCGCATTCGTGGTCATCACGATCACGACGTTGCGGAAGTCCGCCTTGCGGCCATTGTTGTCCGTCAGTGTGCCATGGTCCATGACCTGCAACAGCAGGTTATAGACGTCGGGATGCGCCTTCTCCACCTCGTCGAGCAGCAGCACCGCGTGCGGGTTCTGGATGACGGCATCCGTCAGCAAACCGCCCTGGTCGAAACCGACATAACCCGGGGGGGCACCGATCAGCCTTGAGACGGTATGGCGCTCCATGTACTCCGACATGTCGAAGCGCAGGAGCTCGATCCCGAGGAGCTGGGCCAGTTGACGGGTGACCTCGGTCTTGCCGACGCCGGTCGGGCCGGCGAACAGGAAGCTGCCGATCGGGCGATCCTGATGCCCCAGCCCGGAGCGCGTCATCTTGATCGCCGACGACAGGGTCGAGATCGCCTCGTCCTGCCCGAAAACCATCATCTTGAGATCGCGCTCGAGCGTCTTGAGGACCCCGAGGTCCGTGCGCGAGACATTGCGCGCGGGGATCCGGGCCATACGCGAAATCACGGTCTCGACGTCGTTGACGTTGATCGTCTTCTTGCGCTTGCTCTCCGGCTGCAGGCGGCGGTTCGCCCCGGCCTCATCAATCACGTCGATCGCCTTGTCCGGCAGGAAGCGGTCATTGATATACCGCCCCGACAGTTCCGCGGCCGAGCGCAGGGCGCCGTTGGTGAAGCGCACCTGATGGAATTCCTCGAACCGGCTCTTGAGCCCCTTGAGGATCGTGATCGTCTCTTCGACGGTCGGCTCGTTGACGTCGATCTTCTGGAACCGGCGGGCCAGCGCCCGGTCCTTTTCGAAGATGCTGCGATATTCCTGATACGTGGTCGAACCGATGCATTTGAGTTCGCCCGAGGCGAGCATCGGCTTGATCAGGTTGGAGGCGTCCATCACGCCGCCGGAGGCGGCCCCGGCGCCGATGATCGTGTGGATCTCGTCGATGAACAGGACCGCGTGCTGCTCTTTCTTGAGCTGCGCGAGGATCCCCTTGAGGCGCTTCTCGAAATCGCCCCGATACTTCGTGCCGGCGACCAGCGCGCCCATGTCGAGCGAGTAGATCACCGCATCCGAGAGCACATCCGGCACCTGTGCATCGACGATCTTCTTCGCCAGGCCCTCGGCGATCGCCGTCTTGCCGACACCGGCCTCGCCCACCAGCAGCGGGTTGTTCTTGCGCCGCCGGCAGAGGATCTGGATGGTCCGCTCGACCTCGTTGTCACGGCCGATCAGCGGATCGATATTGCCCGCCAGCGCCTTCTGGTTGAGGTTGGTGGCGAAATTCTCGAGCGGCTGGCGTTCGCCGTCGCCGGAATCGGCGACGCTGTCGCCCTGATCCTGCTCCTGCTCGCCTTCCTCGTTTTCCTCGCCCGACACCTTTGAGATGCCGTGCGAGATGTAGTTCACCACGTCCAGACGCGAGACGTTCTGCTCGGACAGCAGGTACACGGCATGCGACTCCTGCTCGCCAAAGATGGCGACCAGGACGTTCGCACCGGTCACCTCCTTGCTGCCGGCGGACTGGACATGGAATACGGCGCGCTGCAGTACCCGCTGGAACCCGAGGGTCGGCTGGGTTTCGCGCGCATCGTCACCGTCGAGCAGCGGTGTGTTCTCCTCGACGAACTGTTCGAGATCCCGCCGCAGCTTCTCGATATCCGCACCACAGGCGCGCAGTACCGACGTGGCCGTCGGGTTATCGAGCAGGGCGAGCAGCAGGTGCTCGACCGTCATGAATTCGTAACGCCGCTCACGCGCTTCCTTGAAAGCGGTGTTGAGCGTGAATTCCAGCTCTTTGCTCAGCATGATCTACTCCGGCCATTCGGCATGGAGGCGGTTCGGAAAATCCGGATCAATGGATCCGGCGTGTCTCGCGCGTTACGCGCCGATGGTTCCCGGACCGCCCCCTGTCAGGCCTCTTCCATCGAGCACAGCAATGGATGCTGATGCTCGCGCGCGTAACGATTCACCTGGTTGACCTTCGTCTCGGCGACGTCGGGGCTGAAGACCCCGCACACCCCTTTTCCGCGGGTGTGGACGTGCAGCATCACCTGCGTCGCCTGTTCGCGGTCCATGCGGAAAAAATACTCCAAAACGTGCACGACGAACTCCATCGGCGTGTAGTCGTCGTTCAGCAGCACCACCTTGTACATTGGTGGTCGCTTGAGTTTCGGTTTCGCCGACTCGACGGCGATATCGTCATCGTGACGCGGATCGTTCTCGCTCATGAATTCGATTCTACCGCTGTCGTGCCGACCTCACCATCACCGTCCGCCGGCCGGTTATCCTCACTGCGCATCACGGCCCCCGGTTATGTTGAATTTAGGTCGCACACGGCGTTTTTCAAGATGCGTGCGGGCCGGATCATGGATCCCGCGATTACACTATCTTGACCGACGTATCCCGGTGCGGTTCCGCGGGCGCCTCCGGTAAGCCACCCATCCCCGATATTCGCATTCATGGCAATTTGGATGCGATCCGACTGCGCCCTCGGCGAATCGGCGGCGTGGTCGCCGCCGGGATCCGGGATCCGGATGCCCCCATTGTACTGCCGAGGGCGGTGCAGAAGCCATGCGCCGGCCGTTCCCGCGGTATGGTGGCGGGGTCGACACCGCCGGATATCCGCCCCGGCCGGGCACGTGCTAGAGTTTCACCAGTCCCGCCTGCAGCCGCCCCGATGTACCCGAGTGTCTGGACCCCCCACATGACCGTCGCGGCCGTGATCGAGGCCGAGGGGCGCTATCTGGTGGTTGAGGAGCTGGCTGAAGGCCAGCGGGTGTTCAACCAGCCTGCCGGGCATCTGGAGCCGGGCGAGCGCCTGACGGAGGCGGTCGTGCGCGAGGCGCTCGAGGAGGCCGGCGTGCACTTCGTCCCGGAGCACGTCATCGGCCTCTACCGCTGGATCAACCCGCGCAACGACGAAACCCACCTGCGCGTGGCCTTCGCTGGCCACCTCAACGGCAGCGATCCGGAGCGCACGCTCGACGACCCCATCATCGCGCCCCATTGGCTCAGCTATGGCGAACTCCTCGCCCGCCGGGCAAGTCTTCGCAGTCCGCTGGTCATGGGTTGCATCGATGACCACCTGCGGAGCTGCCGTTATCCGCTGGAGCTCCTGCGGGACTTCGAGTGACGTCGCCCGTAATCCTGCCCGACGCGCGGCTGCCCGCGCCCCCTTCCGGGGAATCCTTGCCGTAGCGGGCGCGTGGCCCAGCGAGCATCTTCGATCGTCAGGCTGCTCCGCGCTATCATAGGGGCTGATTACACACCCGGTTCCCAGCATGCCCGCATCCCGCATCATCGTCGGCATCTCCGGCGGCGTCGACTCCGCCGTCGCGGCGCTCGATCTGCTCGAGCGCGGCTACGCCGTCGAGGGCCTGTTCATGAAGAACTGGGACGATCCCGACGATCCGGGCTATTGCCCGCAGGACCATGACCTTGCGGCCGCCGAGGACGTCTGCGCGCACCTGGGTATCCGGCTCCACAGGGTCGAGTTCACCGCCGAATACTGGCATCGGGTATTCGAGCACTTTCTTGCCGAGTACGAGGCCGGCCGTACGCCCAACCCGGATATCCTGTGCAACAGCGAGATCAAGTTCCGCGCGTTCCTGGAGCACGCCCTCGGGCTCGGCGGCGACGCCATCGCGACCGGGCACTACGCGCGGGCGGCCGCTGACGGCACCGGCGGCTGGCGGCTGCTGCGCGGCCTCGACCCGAACAAGGATCAGAGCTACTTCCTGCACGGTATCGACCCCGAGGCGCTGGCGCACACCGTTTTCCCACTTGGCGAGTACGCCAAGGATCGGGTGCGTGAGCGCGCCCGCGCGGCTGGGCTCCCGAACCACGACCGGCCCGACAGCACCGGTATCTGTTTTATCGGTGAGCGCCGTTTCAGTGAATTCCTCGCCAACTACCTGCCCGCGCAGCCCGGCCCGATGGAGACCCCGGAAGGCCGGACCGTCGGCGAGCACAACGGACTGATGTATTACACCATCGGCCAGCGCCAGGGCCTCGGGATCGGCGGCGGTCAGGGGACCGACGGGCGGCCGTGGTATGTGCTGGACAAGGACATCCCGCGCAATACGCTGGTCGTCGGCCAGGGCCACGACCACCCGTGGCTGCACGCGCACGCGCTCGAAACGGAGCCGCCACACTGGCTCGGCACACCGCCGGGCGACACTCTGACCTGCAGCGCCCAGGTCCGGTACCGACAGCGGCCCGTTCCGTGTGAAATCGGGTTCGACGGTGAAGGGTTGCGCGTCACATTCGATCGCCCCGTGCGGGCGATCACGCCAGGCCAGTCGGTGGTGTTCTACGATGGCGACCACTGCCTCGGCGGTGCGATCATTCGCCGCCCGCTTCGGGCGGAGGCCGGCGTCCCCGGCTGACGCAGCGACCACCTGCACTGCCCCTTTTTTCGGAGACCGCCATGCTGCCGCTGCCGATCCGTGTACTGCGCGATGCCGTGATCGTGATGCTGTTCATCGTTCTGGGTGGCTGGGTCGGCGCGGCGCCTTACGCAGCCGATGCGGCCGACCCCCTGTTTGTCGACGTCTTCCGCGCCGTGTTCGGCACGATCGGCTTCGCGGTGGGCGGCTATCTGGCGCCATCGAGGCGGCCACTGCAGATGACGCTCACGCTCGTGGTGATCTGGCTGATGGCCGGACTGGCGATTGCACTGGGCGGTGGCCACGCCGCCGGCTGGTTCATGGTCCTCGTTTTTCTGCCGATCATGGCCGTGCTGGGTGGAGGCCTCGCACTGCTGGTCGAGCGCCTGGCCCGCGAGTGATTGCCGGCCGCATGGCCGAGACAACCGGCGCGCGGACGCCTACACTCGCGCCCTCGATTCCCGTGGCAGCCGACTGATGCAGCAGAAACGCCTCGACCAGACCCTGGCCCTCGCCGGCATCATGCACGCGACCTGGCTGGTGCGGCAGGTCGCCCATCAGGAGCGCGTCGACCAGCAACAGCTGGCGATCGCGCTGAGGCCGGTGTTCGAGCTCGAACCGGACAGCGTCGCGGCGGTGTACGGCGACGCCGGTAGCCGCCATGCGCTGCTGACCGTGCTCCGCAGCCAGCTCGGCGGCGGCGACGCGGAACGAGATATCGAAGTGACGCGCTACGCCGCGACGCTGATGCACCTGGAGCGCAAGCTCGTCAAACGCGACGACCTCATGCGCAAGCTCCGCGAGGGCATCGAGCAGGCACGCACGCAGCTCGACCACTTCGGCGTCACGCACGAGAACCTGATCGGCCGCCTCGCCGACCTCTACGCGGAGACCATCAGCACGCTGCGCCCGCAGATCATGGTCCAGGGCGACCCCGCGAGCCTCACCAATCCGACCAACGCCAACCGCGTGCGCGCCCTCCTGCTGGCCGGCATGCGCTCGACCGTGCTGTGGCGCCAGTCCGGTGGCTCACGGCTGCAGCTGGTGCTCGGCCGCCAGCGCATGATGCGCGCGGCGCATGAGCTGGACAGTCAGTACCAGGACCAATCGTAGCTCTCCGATGCGCCCCTGGCTGGATCCTGTCGAACCGCTACTCGAGCTGCTGCAATTTTCTCTCGCAGAGGCGCTGAGCTCGCTGAGGGCGCATGGCGCTGGATAACGAATTGTAGGAGCGGGTTTGCCCGCGAACCGCCGAATTCTTTGATCACGACTCAGATATCGGCCCAGGGTATCGACCGTGATCGCCCGCTGGCTGCCGGTGTCGCGGGCCGGACTGTATTGCCGACGTATTCGCTCGCAGAAACTCGGTGCCCGGAAGGACGCCAGCACCGACTGTCGGCATTCCTGGCGGCCGGGCGGTTCGCGGGCAAGCCCGCTCCTACACCTTTTGCGCCAGAATCCCGCGAATATCGTTTTCCCTTTTGCCCTCCGCGCCTCTGCGAGAGAAAACTACAGCGCCTGACCGAAAGCAGTGCGCCCCTCACCTCGCGAGGGGCGCACGCCCATCAGGTCGTGTCTTTGCCATTCATGAGATTGCCGACCATGTTCATGAGATCCATCGGCATCGGGAACACGATGGTCTTGGCATTGTCCTGGGCGATGCCCTGCAGGGTCTGCAGATAACGCAGCTGGATCGCCCTCGGGTCCTCGCCGAGCTGCTTGGCCGCGAGGACGAGGTTCTCGGCCGCCTGCTGCTCACCCTCGGCGTGGATCACCTTCGCCCTTCGGGCGCGTTCCGCCTCGGCCTGCTGGGCGATCGCGCGGATCATGCTCTCGTCGATATCGACGTGCTTGATCTCGACGTTCGCGACCTTGACACCCCACTGGTCGGTCGCCTTGTCCAGGATCTCCTGGATGTCGGAATTGAGCTTGTCACGCTCCGAGAGCATCTCATCGAGATCGTGCTTGCCGAGCACGGACCGCAGCGTGGTCTGTGCCAGCTGACTCGTCGCGTTATAGAAATGCTCGACGTTGATCACGGACTTCTGCGGGTCGACGACTCGGAAATACACCACCGCGTTTACCTGCACGGAGACGTTGTCCTGCGAGATCACGTCCTGCGAGGGGACATCCATCGTGATCACCCGCAGATCCACCTTTTCAATCTGCTGGATAAACGGGATCACGATGATCAGCCCCGGGCCCTTCACCTTCTGGAAGCGCCCGAGCAGGAAGATAACGCCCCGCTCGTACTCGCGCAGGATGTTGAACATGCTCACGACGAGAAGCGCGAGCAGGCCGATAGCGGCACCAAGATAGATCAGCATGGTATTACTCCCTGTCCGATTCGATCGGCTCGACGCGAACGATAAGGCCTTGGCGTCCAGTAACCCGAACCGGTGTACCGGGTGGAATCGGGCGATCGCTGCGTGCCTGCCAGCGCTCACCCAGCATGTAGACCCACCCATCGGTGGCGTCTACGGTTGAAATGACTTCCGCAGTGGCGCTCTCGATCTCTTCGGCACCGCTGACGACCGGGCTGCGCCAGGCTTTGACCGCCATGTACGCGATCGCGAACATGATCACCCCGGACAGGGTCGCGACGGAACCGATCACCTCCATGGCGATCTCGAAGCCCGGTACATCGGTATCCATCAGGATGATCGAGCCGACGACCATGGCCACGATGCCACCGAAGCCGAGCGCGCCAAAGCTCGGGACCAGCGCCTCGCTGACGATCAGGATGATGCCCAGCAGGATCAGCAGCAGCCCGGCGTAATTGACCGGCAACACCTGGAAGGCGTAGAGCGCGAGCAGCAGGCAGATGGCGCCCACCGTACCCGGGACCAGCGCACCGGGGTTATAGCCCTCCAGCAGCAGCCCGTAGATACCGATCATCATCAGCAGGTAGGCGACCGTCGGATTGGTGATGATCGCCAGCAGCTCCGAACGCCAGTCCGGCTCGATCGTCTCGACCGCGGCCCCGGCGGTCGCCAGGGTCACCGGATCACCAAGGACGTCGACTTCGCGGCCATCGGCGCTTTCGAGCAGGGCCGTGAGATCAGCGGCGATCAAGTCCGCCACGTTCTGCTCGACGGCCTCTTCGGAGGTCAGGCTGACTCCCTCGCGTACGGCCCGCTCCGCCCATTCGGCGTTGCGCCCGGTCTCCTGGGCCAACCCGCGGATCCATGCCGCCGCGTCGTTTATGGCCTTGCGCTCAGAGGCGCTGGATGGCTTTTCGGACTCCGCGGCATCATCCGACTCCGGCGCCTCGCCGTCGGGTTCTGTCGACCCGGTCCCGTCCTCGGCCTCTTCGCCGCCCCCACCGCCCTCTTGATCCGGGTTCTTTTCAGGCTCGTCCGGGGCTTGCGGTGCGCCGCCGCCGATGGAGACCGGCGTCGCCGCACCAACATTGGTCGAAGGCGCCATGGCCGCGACATGGCTGGCGTAGAGGATATACGTGCCGGCACTCGCGGCGCGCGCACCGCCCGGCGCGACCCAGGTCGCGACCGGCACCTGCGAACTGCGGATCGCCTTGACGATGTCGCGGGTGGCCTCGGTCAGGCCGCCCGGCGTATCCATGCGTATGATCAGCAGATCGACGCCACGCTCTTCAGCCGTCTGGATCCCGCGGGTCAGGTAGTCCGTGGTCGCCGGGCCGATGGCCCCGTCGACGGTCAGCATGATGGCACTGGGCCCGGCGCTGTCGGCTCCGTTGCTCTCCTCACCGGCCGCTTCCTCGTCCGCCATGCCGGGCGCGAAGAACAGCAGCGCGCCCGCCAGCACGAACAGGCAAGCGAGTGCGCGCCGGATCCGGTCAATCCCAGTGGTAGTCGATCGTGATTTCTTCATTCGCTCGAATCCGTCGCAGCGCGTACAGATCGAAGCCGTCGAATTCGGCATTCGGCGACGCGCTGTGGTTCAGGTAGCGCAGCCGATTCAGGCCGCGCCTTCCTATCCATTCGTTGCCCGCGTCCACCCAGAGGACATGGGATCCGTTTTTTTTTGCTTCCGGGCCCAGATAGGTCCCGATGTACTCGCCACGCGGGATCTCCAACGTGGCGAACAGGCCCTTGCCATGGATCGGCGAGCGCCCGACATGGACCATGCCGTTCGTGCGGCGGTTGGCGTGATACAGCGCGCCGGTCGGTGGCCAGACACTCAATTGCGAACCCTTTCTCCATCACAATCCGCTACCGCGGGATCACTCGCGGTAGGCCGCCATGCGCGGCGTGCACCGCGGGGCGGCATTCCGCGCGCATTTGCCCCTGAGTGTAACGGATCGGGATGCTCCTTGGCCTGACCCTGCAGCCCGGCCCGACACTCAGCCAGCCACGTCCGCCACGCCGAGGGCGTGATCGCGCAATTGCTGGACCTCATCACGCAGCTGCGCGGCCCGCTCGAACTCGAGGTTCTGAGCCGCGTCGAACATCTCCTTCTCCAGCCGGTCGATCTCCTTCGCCAGCTCCTTTGGCGATTTCGACTGGTATTTCTCCGCGTTCTCGGCCGCCTTCGCGTAGCGCTCCGGCGTGCCCGGCGCGCCGGCGTGCGCGCCCTCCATGATATCGGCCACCGCCTTGCGGATGCCCTGGGGCGTGATCCCGTGCTCGGCGTTGTATTCGAGCTGCTTCGCGCGGCGGCGCTCCGTCTCGTCGAGTGCCCGGCGCATGGAACCGGTCATCTGATCCGCATAGAGAATGGCGCGCCCGTGGACGTTCCGCGCGGCACGGCCGATCGTCTGGATCAGGGACCGCTCGGCCCGCAGGAAGCCCTCCTTGTCGGCGTCGAAGATGGCTACCAGCGCCACCTCGGGCATATCCAGACCCTCGCGAAGCAGGTTGATCCCGACCAGACAGTCGAACTTGCCAAGGCGCAGGTCGCGGATAATCTCCACGCGCTCGACCGTGTCGATATCCGAGTGCAGATAGCGCACGCGGATACCGTGCTCGGCAAGATAATCCGTCAGATCCTCCGCCATTTTCTTGGTAAGCGTCGTGATCAGCACGCGCTCGTCCTTGTCGGCACAGCGGTTGATCTCGGACAGGACGTCATCGACCTGTGAGGCCACCGGGCGGATCTCGACCTGCGGGTCGACCAGGCCGGTCGGGCGCACGACCTGCTCCACCGTGCGGTCCGAGTGCTCCTTCTCGTACGGCCCGGGCGTCGCCGAGACGAAGACCGTCTGCGGCTGCTGGCGCTCGAACTCCTGGAACATCAGCGGCCGGTTGTCGAGCGCCGACGGCAGACGGAAGCCGTAGTTCACGAGGGTTTCCTTGCGCGCGCGGTCGCCCTTGAACATGCCGCCGATCTGCGGGATCGAGACGTGGCTCTCGTCGACGATCAGCAGCGCATCAGCCGGAAGGTAGTCGAACAGGCAGGGCGGCGGCTCGCCCTCCCCGCGCCCGCTCAGGTAGCGCGAGTAGTTCTCGATCCCCGAGCAGTAGCCGAGCTCGTTGATCATCTCGATATCGAACTGCGTGCGCTGCTCGAGCCGCTGCGCCTCCAGCAGCTTGTCGTTCGCGCGCAGTTCTTCGAGCCGCCGCCCGAGTTCCTCCTTGATCTGTTCCACCGCCGAGAGCAGGCGTTCGCGCGGCGTCACGTAGTGCGTCTTCGGATAGACGGTCAGGCGCGGGACGTGGCGCTTCACCTCGCCCGTGAGCGGATCGAAGAAGGAGAGGTTCTCGACCTCGTCATCGAACAGCTCGACCCGGATGGCCTCGTCGTCCGACTCCGCCGGGTGGATATCGATCACCTCGCCGCGCACGCGGAAGGTGCCGCGCTTGAGCTCCATGTCGTTGCGCTGGTACTGCATGTCCGACAGGCGCCGCAGGATCTGGCGCTGGCCGATGGTGTCGCCGCGATCCAGGTGCAGCACCATCTTCAGATAGGCCTGCGGGTCGCCGAGGCCGTAGATCGCCGACACGGTGGCGACGATGATCGTATCCCGGCGCTCGAGCAGCGCCTTGGTCGCGGACAGGCGCATCTGCTCGATGTGCTCGTTCACCGAGGCGTCCTTCTCGATGAAGGTGTCGGAGGACGGCACGTACGCCTCGGGCTGGTAGTAGTCGTAATACGACACGAAATACTCGACCGCGTTGTCCGGGAAGAATTCCTTCATCTCGCCGTACAACTGCGCCGCCAGCGTCTTGTTGGGCGCCATGATGAGGGTCGGGCGCTGCTCGCACTCGATCACGTTCGCCATCGTGAAGGTCTTGCCCGAGCCGGTCACGCCGAGCAGGGTCTGGTACATCAGCCCGCTGTCGAGACCGTCACAGAGGCCCTCGATCGCCTGCGGCTGGTCGCCAGTCGGTTCGAACTGTTTTTCGATGCGCAGCGGTTTGGACATATCACCCTTCGGGCGGTAGAGTTTCAGAGCCTTCAGTCAACATTTGCGTCCCTGGCGACGGCTCTCATAGACCGTCAGCAGACTCCGAGGTGTCGCGTGCCCTCTGGGCGTCGACAGCTCTGCCAATGGGCGCCGGCGGAGCCACGGGCGGCGAAGGCGGCGCCACTTCCAGTACGATAAAACAACCCAACCATCCGGGAATACCACCGTGACCGTACGACTCTCCGACCGTGTACAGCAGATCCAGCCGTCCCCGACGCTCGCCGTCACCGCCCTCGCCGCCTCGCTGCGGGCCCAGGGCCGCGACATCATCGGCCTCGGCGCCGGCGAGCCCGACTTCGACACTCCCGATCACATCAAGGAAGCGGCGTACGAGGCCATCCGGGCCGGCAAGACCAAGTACACCGCGGTCGATGGCACGCCCGAGCTGAAGCAGGCGGTGCTCGACAAATTCCACCGGGACAACGGCATCCAGTACACCGCGGACCAGATCCTGGTCTCCTGCGGCGGCAAGCAGAGCTTCTTCAACCTCGCCCAGGCCCTGCTGAACCCCGGCGACGAGGTCGTGATCCCGGCGCCGTACTGGGTCTCCTATCCCGATATGGCGAAACTCGCCGGCGGCATCCCAGTGATTGTTCGCGCCGGGGCCGAACAGCGATTCAAGCTGACGCCGGAGCAGCTGCGCGAGTCGATCACCGCCAACACCCGTTTGGTCGTGATCAACAGCCCCTCCAACCCGAGCGGCATGGCCTACACGGCCGAAGAGCTCACGGCGCTGGGCGAGGTGTTGGCCGACTACCCGGATGTCGTCATCGCCACCGACGACATGTATGAACATATACTGTGGGCGAACGAGCCGTTTACCAACATCGTCAACGCTCGACCGGACCTGTATGAGCGTACCGTCGTGATGAACGGCGTCTCCAAGGCCTACGCCATGACCGGATGGCGGATCGGCTACTGCGGCGGCCCGAAGGAACTCATCGGTGCGATGAAGAAAATCCAGTCGCAGAGCACCTCGAACCCCACATCCATCTCGCAATGGGCCGCGACAGCGGCCCTGAACGGCGACCAGGGGTGTGTCGCCGATATGGTGACCCAGTTCCGCGAGCGCCACGACTATCTCGTCGCGGCGCTGAACGACCTCGCGGGGGTCGAGTGCCTCACCGGCGACGGCACATTCTACGCCTTCCCGAAGATCGAAGAGGCCATCCGCGCCTACGGCTCGAAGGACGATGTCGAGTTCTGCTCCAGCCTGCTCGACGACACCGGCGTGGCGCTGGTCCCCGGCTCCGCATTCGGCGCCCCCGGCTACATGCGGCTGTCGTTCGCCACCAGCATGGATAACCTGCAGAACGCGATCGGCCGGCTGAAGAAGGCGCTCGGCTGAACCAGCGATGCGCGCGCATTCGCCTTCGGCGAAGACGCGTCTACGGAACGGAATATCGCCCGGAGGCGGGCACGCTTGGGGACCTCGCCAGGACGCGACGGCGCCAGGAAGCCTCGACGCGGTCGGGGTCCGCCCAACCGCCCCGAGGTGACGAGCCCCCTCGTACCAGGTCAAGCGTATCCGGATTCCGTAGGCGCGTTTTCGCGAAGCGAACGCGCGCGACCGCCGTCCCCGGCCGACACCACCGAATCGCCTTGACCGTTGCCGACCCGGCCAGTAGTATTCAGCGCGCTCCAGGACACTCAGTCCGATTCCCCGGTAGCTCAGCGGTAGAGCGGGTGACTGTTAATCACTAGGTCGGCGGTTCGAATCCGTCCCGGGGAGCCATAAATCAAGAAGTTACATGACCTCCAATCCCTCCTTGGTTCGATTTTGGGGTCCATCCTGGCATCGACGCGCCACTGACATGTCGCTGCCGCGACTGGCACCAAGATCCGAGGGGGCGCTATCGCTGGGACCGTTGGGAACACAGTGGACGCGGGCGTCACGATCACCAGCGCCTTGATGATTCGCCTGCCGCCGCGTCCGGAGGGGGTAGCCCGACGCCGGACTCAGTCTGATCAAAACGACTTATCACGGTAGGTGCACCATCAGCCGGACAAGTAGCCGCCGGCGCCCCCGAAACCAGGGTAATCCGCCCGCTATGTGTTGGCGCGAGAAGTAGAACTCAGGCGGCCCGGCCCGATCACTCGGTGAAGTTCACTCCCGGTAAAGAAACTCCTGTGGGTCAGCCGATCGGAAAAACGCACGATCCGGTCGTGTATCAGGCGTGTACGGCAGAATGTCGATAGCTTCCCGTTGTAGCTGCCCAGCACCTCCTGCGCATCGAAGCTTCCAGCCCGAACGCTCTGCGATCGAGTTATCACCATAGAACCAGACTTCGCGTACGTGTGTTCTCAGCAGACGCCGCGCAGCATCGTCGGTCGGTCCGGCCGGAAGATCAATCGCTTCCGGCGCCGACAGTCGTTCCGGCCACACCAGGACCGTCGGCTCGAGCATGAAGGCAGCGGCGAGAAGCTTAGAAGATACCGGATCTGCGACGGCATGGTGGGTTGCGGGCCAGACATCGAGCTTGCACCAGGCTGCCCCCCAATCGGTCGATAAGGTTGGCCCGAGCAGCCGTGTTTCCGCGCCCTCTTCTCCGCCGACTACATAATGCTTCGGGTAATCGAAAAAGTCCGGAGATCGAACTTCCTCGCGGCCATAGAACAGAGCGGTCAGGGCCAGTACGAACCCGGACAGACGCGCCGTGTCCTCGCTCGGGTCCGGCGCCACGAATACGACGCGTTCGGCCGGGGTCCACTCAGGGAATGCACCCGACAAGCCCAGGTGTTCGGCCCCGCGTTCGAATTGGAAATCCTGTTTGTCGAGATACAAGCGACTGTGCATGAGAGCCCCACACCCTCCTCCCATTCCCGCCTCGAGCTATCTACGATATATAAAACGATCCATACAGCGGTCTTGAAATCACCCAAACGCGCTCACAAGCGAACATCAGGCGCATAGAATCACCGCCAAGGATCGCCGACGTTCGTCCCTGAACGCCTACTGCCGGTGAGCCCCTATCCCGGCTACTACCGCCAGACCGAGCGACTAATCGACGATCTGGAAATGGGCTTCCGTCGGAGCACGCTCGCGACCGTTAATCGGCAGAATGTCCTGAGGGCAGGCCGACATCGCCACAATGCAGTCCATGGTCGCCCGAAGAATCACATAGTCGTTCGGACTCGACGCCGGCTCGCCCCACTGGGTGTCCCCCTGTTCATCAACGGGAATGTTCATCCACAGGTTGAACGGGCTCGGGCATTCCGAGATAGAGACACCAATCTGGCGCATCGCGGCGAACAGATTGTCAGTACAGTTATCGTGATACTCGTTACACCCGAGCAGTCCGAAGCGGTAGTCATCGCACGCGGCCATAAGCGTATCGTGCTTGCCGGACGACGTGTCCTCCTCGAAATGCAAGATCGGGCGACGCCGGTTGCTGACCAGGTCGTCTCCCTTGCGCGGAAAGATTCGGCCCAGAGTCGGACGCATGTGCTCCATCGACATGAATTCGGTGACATCCTCCGCGCTGAAACACCAGGTATCCACCACTTGCTCGCCATGCGTATTGATGATCTTGATCGCCTGCCCCTTGTTCAAACGGGCGGCTCTCCCCCGACGCGCAGGGATCGTGTATGTCTCACCTTTCTCGGGCATGCTTTTATCCTCCACCAAAAAAGCCAATGCGTTGACTCTCAACGCTGTTTCGGGATATCCGTACGCCATGCATCACGATGCCCCGACCGGAATGCGGCGAGGCTGCATAACGCCTCCACGCCGAGGCGGGCGGCCAACGTACTGGTGTTCCCGCTGACGTTATCGAAGTCCGGCGAGACCTCGACAATATCGAATCCGGCGAACCCATCACGTGCAGCACACCGGACACCACTTATGATTTCGCGCGACGTAAGCCCACCCGGCTCTGGGCTGTTCGTGCCGGGAGCGTACGCGGGATCAACGCCGTCGATGTCGACACTGATATAGACACGGCTACCGTCCGCGCGGGCCACACGGGCCGCCTTTTCGGTTACCGCTTCGATCCCCTCGCGCGCGACCTGATCGATCGGGAATACGTGAATCCCCAGTTCCTTGTAAGTGGGTGTCCATTCCGGCAGGTTCCGGGGCCCGCGTGCACCGATGATCGCTATGCGTTTGGGATCGACTCCGTTCAGCTCGCAGATCCGAAGGATGGGTGACGCCCGTGTCAGGCGGTCGCCGTTAAAGGCCTCGCTCAGGTCGAGATGAGTATCGAACACGATCAGCCCGAGTGGCTCATCGCCATTATCGGCCACGGCACGTACCGCCGGATAAGTAATCCCGTGGTCACCGCCCAGGCTAAGCGGGACGGCTCCGGCCCTGAGGACCGCCGTGAGGCGTTCACCGAATCGCCGATAACTCTCGGCATTGTCACCCGGGACGACGTCCACGTCGCCAATGTCGGCGACCGTAAGATGCTTGAAGAGATCCATATCCCAGTCGAAATGGTAGCCGCCGAACAGCAGCGAATACTTGCGGATCTCCTGGGGCGCGCGCCGTGTCGCCCCGCCCCTGAACGTGGCGATGCCGTCATAGGGCATACCGACGACGGCCACACCACCATCCAGTCTTGAGGGATCCGGAACATGGCGGACGCCCATAAACGGCGGTACGTCGCCGTACATTTTCGGTATGCCTTCGGGACTCAGCGCTTCAGCCATATCCTGCTCCTGCGACCCCGCGGTCACCACTACCCTAGAATGTCACCGGCGTGTTCACCCAGAGGACGCGCGCCTCACGATCACCAATGTTGCGGTACGCGTGCGCCATTTCGGAACGGAACACGAAACAATCCCCCGCCTCGATACGGTATACCTGCTGATCCACCGTCAATTCCAGGACGCCGTCGAGTACATACCCGAGCTCTTCGCCCTCGTGACTTATCGTTCCGCGACTGTCGCCTCCTACACCGACAACATGGATATTGGCCTGCAGAAGGTGTTCGCGATCATCAGGGATCAGCCGCTCCAGTATGATTTCGCGCGCATCCTTGGACTCAAGCCTTATCCGCGGACGCTCTGATTCATGGAATACAACGCGGCGGTTCCCGCTGTCGCTGTCGAACAGGCTCGTGATCGTAATCCCCAAAGCCTCCACGATCTGGTGAAGCATGCTCAGGGAAGGATTCGCGCGTTCGTTTTCGATCTTGGAGAGAAAACTCTCGCTGCAGCCGATATGGGTGGAAAGCTGGTTGAGAGACAATCCTGCCTGTTTTCGAAAACGGCGCAGACGCTGCCCCGGAAAGGATCTCGCATTGGACGAGCTGGTGGTCAAGTCTGATTCTCCCTGATTGTGCGTCACTCCCTGGCGACTCCGGCGCGCTCTACTGCGACTCGATAAAGGACCTCACAACCTGCGGCAAGATCTTCGGGCTCGGCACTCTCCGCCTCGTTGTGGCTGATGCCGTCCTTGCAGGGAACGAATACGAGGCCGGTCGGCGCAACCCGTGCCAGGTGGCACGCATCGTGCCCCGCTCCGCTGATCATGTCCATGTGACCGATGCCGGCCGCGTCGGCACCACGGCGAATGGCCTCGAGGACGTCCGCGTCGAACTCCACGGGCGCGGTCCGGCTCAGGCGATTGACTTCGATCGATACGCCCTCGCCCTCGGCTGCGCGGCTCGCGGCCTCACGCAGCAGCTCGTCGAGCGATTCCAGCCGCTGCATATCCGGGTCGCGCATATCGACCGTCAGCGACACCTTGCCGGGGATCGTATTGCGCGCGCAGGGGAAGACGCGGAGATCCCCGACCGTCAGGCGCGCGGTCGGGCCGTGTTCCACAGCGATCGCGCGAGCCGCCTTGACGACTTCCGCCGCCGCGACCAGCGCATCCCGGCGTATCTCCATCGGCGTCGTGCCGGCATGGCTTTCCTGCCCCTGTAAGGTGATGTCGTACCAGGCGATACCCTGCGCCTGCGTCACCACCCCGACCGGCAAGCCCTCGCGTTCGAGCAAAGGTCCCTGTTCAATATGGGCCTCGAGGACCGTGTCGAACACCCGGTCGGCCGCCATGGGCGCACTGCCCGCATAATCAATCGCATCCAGGGCCTCGCCCAGTGTTGTCCCATCGGCCGCCTCGGAGCCCCGCGCCTGCTCAACCGGATAGACCCCCGTGAACGTGCCGGAGCCAAGCATTACCGGGGGGAACCGCGCGCCCTCTTCATTGGTCCAGTTGACCACCTCGATCGGCGCGGAGGTGACAATCCCGTGATCGTTGAGCGCGCGCACGACCTCGAGGGCCGCGAGCACGCCGTACGCGCCATCGAACTGCCCGCCCGTCGGCTGTGTATCCAGATGGCTCCCGATCACCACCGGCGCCCGTTGCGGGTCGCTGCCCGGCCGTCGGGCAAACATATTGCCGATGGCATCAACGCTGACGCTGCAGCCACTCTCCTCGCACCACCGGGCAAACAGATCCCGGGCCTGCCGGTCGCCGTCGCTCAACGCCAGCCTGCACACGCCGCCCCGCGCGGTCGCCCCGATCGCCGCCATGTCCTTGAGGCTGCGCCACAGGCGATCGCCATCGATCGCATATCCATCACTACCAGTGGACATGATTGCCCCCGACTCTGATTCCCATCGTGCCCCGTCGCTCACCTTACATTCCGTTAAACCGCTGGACCCCGTACACTTCAGTGATCACTGAACAGTGCGTTCCGCTGTTTCCACGTTTCCAGAAAACCCTGTAAACGGGAGTTATTCGACTCCACGAATATGGATCGTGGCGGACCTTGCTCGACGATCTCACCCTGATCCATGAATATCACGCGGTCCGCCATCTCGGCCGCGAATCCCATTTCATGGGTCACCACCATCATCGTCATCCCTTCTGACGCGAGCTCCTTCATCGCATCCAGGACCTCGCCGACCAGTTCCGGATCCAGGGCCGACGTCGGCTCATCGAACAACATGATCTCCGGTTCCATCGCCAACGCCCGCGCAATCGCGACGCGCTGCTGCTGTCCACCGGAGAGGTAGGCCGGATACGAGTGCAGCTTATCGCCAAGCCCCACTTTCTCCAGCGCCCGTTGCCCGCGCTTATCCGCCTCTTCACGCGACAGTCCACGCACAAGCCGCAATGCCAATGTAGTGTTACCGAGAGCGGTCTTGTTCGGCCACAGATTGAAGTGCTGAAAGACCATACCGACCGCACCGCGGACCCGATCGATCTCCTTGTCACCTGCGCGCACGAGTCCTTTCTCCGTCTCGCGATAGCCGAGCAACTCACCGTCGATATACACGCGGCCCTCGTCGTAGATTTCGAGGAAGCTCACGCAGCGGAGCAACGTGCTCTTGCCTGACCCGGATGCGCCAATAACACAAACGACTTCTTCTGGTTTCACGTCAAGGTCGATATCACGCAGAACCTCAACCGGACCGAAGCGTTTATGCAGACCACGGATGCTCACTACCGGTTGTGCGCTATCAGGACGGCTTTCGGCGGTGCTGTCAGTCATTCAGTACTCCTGTCACACCTTGATTCGTTGTTCGATTTTCCGCCCGATATGGGCTACTCCCTCGATGAGGATCCAGTACAGAAGGGCCACCGCTATATACGGCTCGACGACTGCATATGTTTCATTGACCATCTGGGTCGTATTCTTGGTCAACTCGGCTACGGTAATGATCGACAGCAATGCGGATTCCTTGATCAGGATAATGACCTGATTAATGCTTGGCGGAACAATCAGCACCAGCATCTGCGGGATTTTGATTCGCGTTATGATCTGGCCCGAGGACAGCCCCATGATCCGCGCCGCCTCAATCTGCCCGACCGGAATCGACTGGAACCCCGAACGGAAGATCTCGGCGAAGTAACCGCCCACATATATGCCCAGACCAAGAACCCCTACCGTCTCGGCGGGCAGACGCAATCCGATTTCCGGCCCCCCGTAATACAGGATGAACAGCAGGATAAGGATGGGCGTGCCGCGCATGATTTCAATGTATCCCCGGCACAGCCACCGCACCGGCGGCACTGGACTCGCGGACAGCAGGGCTACGGCCAAGCCCACACCAATACCGATCACCGTGGCCAGCGCGCAGATGTACGCCGTCGTCGCGAGGCCGCTCAGCAGCAGCGGCCCGTATTCAAGGTAGAGTTCCCAGTTAACGAGGTTGGTCAATATATCCATGCCGACCTCAGGAAGTCGCCGCGAAACGGCGTTCCGCATAGCGGCCCGCCATCGACAGGACCGTATTCATCAGGATGTAGATCACGGCCGTTGCGGTATAGATTTCGAGTGCACGGTAGTTCGTCGCGACAATCTGCTGGCTGACCCGCATGAGTTCCGTCACTGCGATGATCGACACCAGTGATGTATTTTTCAGGATGCTGATCGTCTCGTTGACCAGCGACGGCAGAACGAGCCGGAACATCTGCGGGATGAGGATACGAATCCGTGCCGGCCACACACCAATGCCGAGTATTCGCGCTGCTTCGAATTGTCCGTGCCCCAGTGTCAACATACCGCCGCGGTAAATCTCCGCCTGGAAGGCACTGGTATTCATCGTCAGGGCGGCGGTAGCGGCAACGATTGCCGGCACGTCGAGGCCGATCACCGGAAGGGCGTAGAACACGATCAGTAACTGGACCAGAATGGGAGTGCCCCGCCACAGGCTCTGGTACGCGAGGCACGGTCGGCGTATCCAGCGGTGCCTGGACAACAGCCCGAAGCAAAGCGCCAGACCCAGGGCCATTCCGAGCAGGATCGCCGTAACCGCGATCATGACCGTTATCGACGCGCCATACATCAGCGTGTCGATATGTTCAGAAATCAGTTCGAGGTATTCCAGCATGCTGTTCGCTCTTTCCGCAGTCCGGAAAAAGGGGCCGCGGCCCTCAGGACCGCGGCCACCCGTGGCGCCTCATCACATGAAATCGGAACACACGTCACGCGCCGGCACATTCATCGTTCCGCCGAACCACTTCTTCTGGAGCTCGTCCATCTTGCCGCTCTTGTTCAGCGCGGCGATCTGCTCATTCAGGAACTTGTGCAGGCTTTTACTCTCGGCCGTATCCCGAGTGGCCCACGTGAAGTAGGTCTTCTTGCCGAATGTAGGCCTCACGACTTCGAAGATTTCGGGGCGCTGCTTGGCCACGTGGAGCAGATTCGGGAGACTCTGCACCACCGCATCGAGACGCCCGGCGGCAAGGTCCGCATATGCTTCGTTGAAGTCGGTATAGGTCTCTTTGCCAGCGATCGTTTTCCCGGTGTCTTCCTCGAGCTTGCCGGCGAACCGCTCCAATGCCTGCAGCTGCGCGGAGCCTGCCTGCGAGCCAACCACTTTGCCGACGATGTCCTCCGGCTTCTGGATGCTTTCGTCGCCAGCACTTTTCAGGATCGCGAAACTCGCGTCCGCAATCGGGTAGGTCAGGTCATACGCCTTGCAGCGTTTCGAGGTCACCGTGACCGAGGTGATAACGGCGTCAAACTTTTCCTGTTTCAACCCGGGCAGAATCCCCTGCCAGGGGAGATCGAGGCGATCGAGTTCCACGCCGGGCAGATCCTGCATGATAATTTCCATCATATCCGCCGAGTAGCCTACGATCTCGCCATCCTTAACGAACTCGAATGGCGGAAAGCGGGCTTCGGTGCCGGCGACCAGTTCCCCGCGGTCTTTCACTTTCTGCAACAGATCGGCCTGAGCGGACGTGCTCGCCCCGATCAGCGCCATGAACCCAACGGTCAGCGCGGCGACAAAAGCGCCCGCAGTCGAGAATTGCCGAGGTCCCATGATTTACCCCCTTCGCTCGTGTTCGCGTTGCTTATATGTCATGAATCAGCAACGCACGATTCGAGCGTTGCACACCATGAAAGGCCATGCAAGTACCAGCGCCAGACTCGGCTTCACCCTCTGGCTGGAATCGCAAATCACCGCGTCATGCGCGAGATCGCATTAAACATGTGCTAATTCTTGTTCTTTTATGTTTTTAATACTGAACGCACGAGACGTGCCGCCGTCACACGCCGCCCCCGTATGTCGTTGACAGGCCGGGATCACGGTGATATCAAGTCCACCTCGACTGAGAGTCAAGTCGATTCAACCCGTCAGCGAAGGAGGCGACACTTGACCGAACAGATGACTATCCCCGCGCGCAACGGCGTGGCCCAGCGCGTCGCCAAAGGCCAGATCGTGCAGGTCGTGAACACGTACGGCTCCCAGGTGATCGACACCTGGGCGTTCAATGCCGACGACCTGAACGAATTCATGTCCATGGAACACAGTCGGCCGTCCATGGGCAAGATCATTCCGGAAGTGGGCGACAGTTTGGTGACGAACTGCCGCAGACCGATCCTGACCATTACGGAGGACAGCACACCGGGCGTACACGACACGTTGGTGGCCGCGTGTGATCGCTACCGTTACGAGATGCTCGGGGCCGAGGGTTACCACGACAACTGCACGGATAATCTGAGTGAGGCACTGAAGGAGCTCGGTCTTGAACCCCCCGAAGTGCCCAGTCCACTGAACCTGTTCATGAACGTGCCGGTCAGTAACGGCAAGTCGATCTCGTTCGAGGCACCGGTTTCACGGGCGGGCGATCATGTATCCCTGCGCGCGGAGATGGACCTTGTGCTGGTGTTCTCGTCCTGCCCGCAGGACATGGTTCCGGTCAATGGTGAATTCATGACGGTAACCGATGCCCATTACACCGTCGCTTGAAGGCTGATCGCCGTGAATGGATCCACCAATGGATCCTCGCAGCCTGGCGCATTCACGGGCGCAGCGTCTGCGCCCGTGAGCGCGGCGGCCACCGAGTTGCGTCAACGTACGCTGTCGGCGAGTGCCCTGCTCCAAAGCTGTCAAGCCTGCCGGCAGGACGGACTCGACGCGTATCAGACCTGGTCACCCGAGTTCGCTGAACGACAGGCCACTGCCGCCGATTCGGCGTTCCACGCCGGCATTGACACCGGCCCCCTCCAAGGCATCCCCGTCTCGGTCAAGGATCTTTTCGGCGTTGACGGACTCCCCACCTATGCCGGCACTCCGCGAGAACTTTCGTGCAAATGGCGACGACAAGGGCCGCTGATCGACCGACTACGCGGACAGCTCGGCGTGGTCGTCGGTAAAACCCGAACCGTCGAATTCGCCTTCGGCGGTCTCGGGACCAATGTCCACTGGGGCACACCGCGCAATCCGTACGATCAATCACGCGTATCGGGGGGCTCGAGCAGCGGCGCCGGCGTCAGTGTCGCGGAAGGTTCGGCCCTTCTGGCGCTAGGAACGGACACGGCGGGCTCAGCGCGCATCCCCGCCAGCATGTGCGGTGTAGCGGGGCTAAAGACCACGAGGGGACGCTGGTCCATCGACGGGATCGTGCCGCTCAGCCCATCGCTCGATACACCCGGCGTGATTGCTCGCAGCGCACGTGACCTGGCCTACGCTTTCCGAGCGCTGGACCGATATCACCCCGAAGCCGTGCCTCGTCCGCCTGCCGCGCCCCCGGCGTCTGCAATAAACCTCGCGGTCCCTGAGATGTTCTTCTGGGAAGACTGCGAGCCGGGTATTGCCGAGGCGGTGCAAAACGTATGCAGAACCATCGCGACCGCGGGTCCCACGGTTGCTACAGGCGAGCTCCCGGGCGTCGAAGAGGCGTATCGGCACTTTCGCACCGGCGGGTTGGCCGCTCCCGAACTCGACCGATTCCTCGCCGACGAATTGCCCGAATGGCGAGCGACCCTTGACCCGGCCGTACAACGACGCATGGACGCCGCGGAAAATCTCAGTGCACGCAATTATCTGCACAGAAAGGCGCGCCAACAGGCATTGTCGCGTGAAGCGGCGACCGCATTCGCCCATGTCGACGCGTTTGTGACTCCTACCGTGCCCGTTACACCGCCCCGGGTCGACGGCATTGCCACTCCCGAAACGTATGACCCGGTCAACCTGCTCGCATTGCGCAACACGGCTGTCGTCAACTACCTCGACCTGTGCGCGGTTACCATACCGATCGGCCTGGACGCCGCCGGCATGCCGGTCGGCCTCCAACTGATTGGCGCCCCCAACCATGAAGAGCGGGTGCTCGCGCTTGCCGAAACCATCGAGCAACTCGTCGGCCGGGGTTCGAACGGAATCCCGGACAACTGACGGACCGTGCGGGCGCGGGAAAACGCCTTGATCGGGCGAGTCGCAGCGACAACGCACGGGCGATTCCAACTGAGAAGGGCGGCATGAGGAGCGGCTTGAATTGCCGGCTTATTTGATCGTAACCATCCCGGCCCTGGCGTTTTTCGTGCTTTATGGCCCCCAGCCTCTGCTGCCGCGCATGGCGGAACTATTCGCCGTCAGCGAGTCGGCGAGCGCGTTCCTGATGACTCTGGCACTGCTGCCCATGGCAGTGGCGCCAATCGCCTACGGCGCCGCACTCGCGCGCGCCAGCTGCCGGCGAGTCCTGCTCATCAGTATCGCCAGCCTTGGCGTTGTGACCGCACTCTTCCCGCTCGCAGACACCTATGCCTCAGCGGTCATATTCCGGCTGGCACAAGGTCTGCTGCTGCCGGCGGTACTGACCGCGATGATGACCGCCATCTCCCGCACCACCAGCCCCGCGCGCATGCAGGTGGCAATGTCGGGCTACATCGCGGCCACAGTGGGCGGCGGCATGGCGGGTCGACTACTCGCCGGCGCCCTGGCCACCTATGCCAGCTGGCAGTTGTTCTACGTCCTGACGGGGTTGGCCCTGCTCGCCACCCTTCCCGCCCTCTGGCGCCTGCCGGAGAGCGGATCGACGACAACCGAGCCCCCGGACAGAGAGCGACTGCGGCAGGCTTGGCAGGGTAACGGTAACTGGCGCATCTTCATCGGTGTCGGCTGTCTATTCCTCGTATTTGTCGGGGTGCTGAACTTCCTGCCTTTCCGCATCAAGACCATCCAACCGGAAGCATCCGACCTTGTCATCGCAGTCCTCTACAGCGGCTACGCAATGGGCATCGTCGCGGCACTGGGGGCCAATCGGGTAATCAACTGGCTGGGCACATCCACCCGCGCCCTGATATTCGGTTTCGTACTGGTTATCATCTCGCTGGGCCCGCTGTTCCTCGACACGCTGCTTCCCCTTTTCGTGACCATATTCCCGCTCTGTTTCGGCATGTTCCTGGTTCACGCATTGGCATCCCGCAGGGTCAACAGTAACGTCAATGGCGGCTCCGGCCTGGTCAACGGCATTTACGTTTCCTCGTATTATACCGGGGGCGTGCTCGGCTCCTACTTGCCGGGCCTGGCGTTCGAACGCTGGGGCTGGGACTCCATGCTGGGATTGCTGGGCATAGTCGTTGCCGGGGGACTCGCACTCAACGCGGGTGCGCCATCGCGCCGGAGCCAGTGAACGCGCTTCAATGCAGATCAGTGCGGCACGACCCTGCTCATCGTCACCGACCGAGACATGGCCGTTGTTGGTCCCAGGCTCGTCGGGCGCGCAGTCCACCCCGCAACACCGATTGCCGGGTACGGACGCCGCCCGGCGCGCATGGTCCGCGGTCCCTACGCGGCGATGATCCGGCGCAGTTGTTTTTTCCAGCGTTTGATCGCTTTTCCCTTTCCGGCATCGTAGCTGTGCCGGTCGTAAACGGCGATCACCGATCCGTCGGCATGGTTCAATACGCGCCGACAACCTCGCGTGACACGCCAAGCAACGCCATCCGCGCTCAGCCGCCCGCCGTCAGTCGTGCGCATGACCATCCGTCTCAGGCCTGCTCTCGCAAGGGTACGCTTGACCGCCGTCTGGATGTGCGCGACCCGCCCGTCACCGCGCCCCTGACAGACCCCGCCCTCTGCGGGGCGTGGCCGGACCAGCTCTGTGGCGAGGGCCGTGATTGCCACCAATCGAAATAGTCCATACGACCGCGGTCCCCGGGCTCGAGTCGCTGCACCGTGCTGGCACTAATTCGGCGTACACGCATCGCTGGGGTCCATCTGGGGTCCAACACTGCTGCAACGATAGGGTACGTAGCCCCTTGGCGCAGTTCGTTTCAGGTCGCCCGAAATTCCCGATATCGCAATGACTTACGATTATTTCATGTGCCATAAGTGCTTGACTGGAGGGGCTCAATTCCCCGGCGGGACACGTCTGTTAATCACTAGGTCGGCGGTTCGAATCCGTCCCGGGGGGCCATTATTCAGGAACTCACGTAATCCCCGCTTGCCCCCTGTGTTGATTTTTGGATCCATCCGGGCGTCGGCACGCCACTGACATGTCGCTGCCGGGACTTGCATCAAGATCCGAGGGAGGTTGTCGCCCGGACCGCTGGGAATGCCGTAGTCGCGGGCCATCACGATCACCGGCGCCGATCGAGCAGAATATTCTGAGCAGGACGCACAACCCCTAGCAGCGAAATCGGCACCCCCTGCCAATCCATAGGACTCGTCCCACGGCTTTACCCGAAATATATCAACCGCATGCCGGCCCTCTGAATACTGCCCCGGCCGCTTGAGTTCCACTTCGGATGTCGCTTCAAGATGGGGGATTACCGAGTTCGACCGTCGCAACGGCGCCGTCGCCTTGCCCTCTTTCGCCCCCTCATACTGCCCATTGATCGTAACAGGTGGACCGCCAGTCCATTTTCAACATGCCCTGCAGGTCCACGGCGAGCCGAAGTTGAGGGTCGTCCGGATGTATGCCGATTCGCAACGGCCGCCCGGTACGATATGCGTGTTCGAGCTGGATGCGATTCCAGCAACGGAGAAACCGCGCCCGAAGCGCCGTGTCTGCCTCGAACCCCGTCAGCGGCAATGGCTGCAGGGTGGCACTCGCGATATCGAAGAATCCTCGAGTGACTTCGATACGGCGATACGGCAGTCGTTTCAAGCGCTCAGAGTCAATCCGACCGAGCGCCCACGCAGGAGGAACGTAGCTGCGGGGCGGTGCAAGATCGTGGTCGACAAACCAATCATGCGCGGCCTGCATCAAGGCCGCTATGTTATCCGGGTCAAGCGCGAGATGCTCCGCTGCCCGGCGTGAGATCAGCGCCGCATGCAGCCGGTGGAACGGCGTCCGGACTTCCGCGGCCTCATGGCGCCAGCCATGCGCCGCGAGTTCGATGCCGGCATCCTGCCACGCGGCCAACTGGTGAATTCCCCGCGTGCCCCAACAGCGGCCGGGGACGACCAACAGCGTGATCGCCCGATGGCCGCAGGACTGGAGTTCGACGACGAGATCGTTAACGCGCGCAAGGGTCTCCGGCATGACATCATGGACCGAGATCAGGGCCTGCATCACGCGCTGTGCGTTGTATGGGCACTCAGAACGGACACCCACTGATCCATGGTCTCGCGATGGAACTGCAACGCGCCTTCACGCGACCGTTCACCGATCACCCGAAGCGCTCCGGGCGGGATCGACTGAAGTTGCCCAATCACCTCGGCGAGCGTCTCGTCCGGATTCAGTTCGAACAGATTATCGGCGATCAGCGGCCAATCGTGAATGCCTGCATTCGCCGACACCAGTACCAGCCGGCCGCGTACCATCGCTTCAAGCGCGATCGAGCCAAACGTCTCTACGTGGGATGGAAGGACGAGCAGGCTGGATTCGTCGATCAGTGCGCATAGGTCTTCGCGATCAAGCCAACCTCGATACTCGAGATTTTCCTGCCTTGCGGCCGCCGCCTCAACCATCGTGCGCAGGGGGCCATCGCCCGCGATGACGAAACGCAGTCCGGGCCACTGCGCGGCCGCATCGATCACGCTCTCGATGTTTTTTTCCGCGGCGAGTCGACCAGCAAAACAGATCCGCGTGATCTCTTCCGGAGGGGCGGTTGGCGGCATCGTCAGAAACGATCGATCCAGAGGTGTCCCCATCACATCAACGCGATCCGTCCCGAGTGATCGCACCGTGTCGACCAGGCTGTCGTTGTTTACCAGTACGGTCGCGCTGCGCCGGCAGATGAACCGATTGATCGTTCCCAGCGCATCGGTGATCAATCGGCCTTTCATGTTGCTCCAATACAGATCGGCCAGCGCCTCGAAATTCGTGTGGTAAGCGGATATGTAGGCGCAGCCATGTCGACGGGCCATCCAAAGTCCCAGTAACCCGAACGGACCGGGCGTCACTCCGACCACCACGTGTGGTCGCAACCGGGTCATGGTCCGGCGTATCCGGAACGGATCGGGCAATACCAGCCGCTGCGTGGGATCGCCGGGCAATGGGAGCGACAGATCGGTCCATCCCCTGCGCGGCGAAGGCTGGATGACTTCGACTGCACCGACGCGCGGCGCCAGATGGGCCAGCAGATCGTGGTAGTACGCCCCGGTGCCGTTGCGCTCGGGCAGCGAGTCCGAGAAGAAGGCGACGCGAAGATCCGGGGTTGTGTCCGCAACCCCCGAATCAATGGCCGTCGAGATTGCGGTCATATCTTTCTCCACGCACGGTGCGGTAACGTGAGGAGGAATCGGTAGTTCGGCTGCATACAACGTTGCAACTCATCGTGATCGATCGTGAGCGTACCAGGTTCGTGCCTGTGACCACTCCCCGTGTGCGCCTGCAATGCAGCGAGATGACTCGCCATTTCAGCCCCGGTCTCCTCGCCGAGGCGCATCAATGCGCCATGGATCACCTCGCTCGGCGCCGCTCGCAGGTCATCCATATCAATGACCGCCGCCCGCTCTATCGGCCAGCGCGCGAGCGTGACAGCGAGATAATCAAGGGTGTCGCTGAGCATACCGAAGAAAAATTGCTGAAAAGTTGCAGTCGTGACGGCTGTCCCAAACAGATGGTGCGCCGACGCGATCGCACTGATCTGCGAACTGAGCGCTGCGGTTGGCTCCCGGATACAGACGATAAAGCGGGCCTCCGGGAACCGCCCATGCAACGCCTCCAGCCATGATCCGAAGGCAGCGTTCTTGGAAAGCAGACGACGCTGGCCTCCGTCGGCGTAGAGATGGCGCTGCAGGCAGCGCTCGTAGAAATCGAGCAGCCGTCGCCTGCGCGCCGCGGGTATCCGGCGATCGAAATGACCGAGATTCTGCAGGTCCGGGGCGCCCGGGAAGGCCAACAGCATGATGAAACAGCCGCCCGCGGGCAGCAGCACGAGATAGTCTTCCTCGGGGGCTTCGAGCCCGACCTCGTGGATTCCATCGAGTGTGCCGGTAAGTCGGTGCGTGAGGGCGTCGACCGCCCTTCCCATGCACCGGCCCAGTCGCCGATCGATCGCCGCAAGGCCATGCACGATGCGGCGCTGCGTAACCGACGGCGCGAACAGCGCTTCCCAGGTCGTGAGGCTGGTATAGCGATCGGCATCAACCGCCAGCGTCCGTTGGAGAAAACTTGTACCACTACGCGGGATGCCGGTAATGAACAGTGCCCGCCCGACCCGTACACGCCGGTACCCCGGGAACAGGATTTCGTCCAGCAGCAGACAGACCGCATGGATCGTCTGGACGCCGATGAACAACGGCATCCCGAATACCAGCATGACTCCGCGGCGAAAACCGAACGGGGCGCGCGGATCACGCGGATGCAGCAGTGCCCCGCCCCACCACGCGAAATGACGCATCAGCCCTTCCATCAGGGTCCGGATCATTCTCACCGGCTCTGAAACACCAATTGGCAAGAAAAGACATAGTTGAAACACATACCCACCAGCCCGCCGATCCAGACACCGAGGAACGGCAACCAGGCGGTTATTACGGACACGAGGTTCGCTTCTTTTCCCAGAATGACGACTGAGGCGAACACCAGGTAATTCAGCAACGCACCGGTGGCGAATACGCCCCAGAACACGAGCATCGGTCGGTAGCGATTCGACGGATCAATCCCCTGCGAAAACGTGAAGCGACGGTTGAAACCGTACGCAAGCGCGATCGCTGCGGCGAACGAGAATACGCGGGCAAGGTAGACATTCAGTCCGAGGCCGAGATTGAGCGTGTACAACACACCGATGTCCGCGACGGAAGCGCACAACGCGACCAGAGAGAAACGCGCGAACGTAGCCGGATGCGCGGTCGAACGCAGCAACCGCTGCCGAAGCCGGTACGGGTGGTATGTCATCACCGCTGCAACTCAGGTGACTCTTCGCGGATTCACCGCCTCGTCCCGGTGACACGGCATTGGTGAACCACACGGGGTGAAAACGCATTGGAACATGCGGCTATTGAATGATAGCCACATTACATCCGCATGAATGCCGCGATCTCGTCATCCCGGGATCGACCTCAATCCGTTAATGACGCGTGAGCGTGTCAGCAACGGGGACGCATCACGGGCATTCTTCATGATCGGCCATAGAACCTGTAAAGCGCGGATTACGACCGAGTGACGTATGCATGACACTCGTATTCTGGTTGCGATAGGGTCAGGAACCAGTCAAAGCGCAATTCGATCAATGCACACAAGCCCGGAATCAACAGCCCGGATCCGGCCGGAGGGAGTCACCGACGCCCCGGCTGATGTACTCCCGGACGATACGGCCGGATCGCCCGGGGCGCTGACGCAGGCGGAATGGACCTGGCTGGACACCTTCGACTGGCGCCTGGAGCGGGCGCGTTGGCGGTTTCTGGAGGCCCATGAGGACGGTCACCGCGGGCGCGAGCTGCGGCGACGGGCGGCCACTTCGCCGATGACATCGAGCCGGCGGCGCTGCGCGAGCGCCTGGCGCCCATCATGGACATGCGAGCGCTGCAGTCGTTCGCCCATGATATGACCGCCACGGATGAAGCGCCGGTTCAAGCGGCTGTTCGCCACCTGAGGCGCTGCGGATCAACGATTGGAGACAGATGATATGCGGGTACTGGCGCTCTACAGCATCAAGGGCGGCGTGGGTAAGACGGCCGCGGCGGTGAACCTCGCCTATGAGGCCGCGCGGGCCGGTCACCGGACGCTGCTCTGGGATATGGACCCGCAGGCGGCGGCGACCTTCTACCTCCGCGTCGAACCGCGCGTGAAGGGGGGCGGCAAGGGCATCGTCAACGGCAAGCGCGCGCTCGACGACCTCGTCCGGGCCACGGATTTCCGCGGCCTGGATCTGCTCCCGGGCGATTTCTCCTACCGCGACCTCGACCTCCGGCTGGATCGCGACAAGAAGGGCGTCAAACGCCTGCGCAAGCGGATCCGCCCCCTGGATGCCGATTACGACCTTCTGATCCTGGATTGCCCGCCGAGCATCTCGCTGACCTCGGAGGCCGTATTCCGCGCCGCCGACGCGCTGGTCGTGCCGGTCATACCCACGACATTGTCGCTGCGCACGCTGGACCAGCTGGACGACTTCCGCCGTGATGAGGGCCTCGATCGACTGGCGCTGCTGCCGTTCCTGTCGATGGTCGACCGCCGCCGCGGGATGCACCGCCAGATCGCCGCGGAGCTGCCGAACGAGCGCTCCGAATGCCTGCAGACGGTGATCCCGAACGCCAGCGACGTCGAAAAGATGGGGCACCACCGCGCACCGATCCGCGCTTTCAACCGCCGCAGTCCCGCGGCGACCGCCTGCGGCAAGCTCTGGCGTGAATTGGCCGAGCGCGTCGTCGACGGTGAGTAAAGAATCACTGCCGCCGTTCAGTTGCCGTGATCAACGCGATCCGTTGCGGTTGGCATGGCCTGAGTGGATATAGTGCCTGCACCGCGTCGACGCCACTCGACGAGCTGGGCGACGACGGACAGCGCGATCTCCTCCGGGGTTTTCGCGCCGATGTCGACACCCGCCGGGGCATGGAAAGCGGCAAGGCGTTCGTCGGTGTAGCCCTTGCCGGCGAAATGTTCGAGCTGGTGGGCGCGCTTGCGGCCGCTGGCGATGAAGGCGACGGCGGCGGCCGGAGATTGCAGGGCCGCGGTCAGCGCCTTGCGGTCGCCCTGCCCCGTGGGTAGCGACCACGGCCCAGTGCGGCGCCGGCCAGTCTTCCTCCGCCTCATAGCGAGCGGCATGACGCGTGATATTTGGATAATCGCCCGGTTCCGTC